>SXGS01384670.1_pt1 | contig 20399 bp, 24 predicted proteins | sample 3174681 | NCBI WGS metagenome assembly SXGS01 (sample SAMN11356861, study PRJNA531348) | freshwater metagenome | isolation source: freshwater sample F1-80 | place: China: Fuxian Lake, Yuxi | collected 2017-12-25 | reverse complement strand
GGGTAGGAACGCAAATTGGCAGGCGTGGGTGTCATGCGTTGTGTAGCGTAACGTTCGGGTTCGACAGTATGCCAGTCTTGCGCGACTTGCGTAGCGCAGCGGCAGGGCAGCTCTGGATGGATGACCCTGCTTATTTGAAGGGATTGTCGACCTGATCGGTGGGTTTGGTGCTCACGCGTGTTGGCAAATCCTCTGCCTGCTGGAGATGAGCCACGGTGTCATCCATCAGTTGCTTGAATTGCAGCGCCAGCGCCAGCCCTGCCTGATCGCGCGTAATGCTCAGCGAGCCGTAGATTTCCAGCTGATCCAGACGGGTTTCTATGGTCAGATCGCCGAGGTTCATGGACTGGGTTTCATTGTCAAAAGGCTTGAGCATCATGGTGCCTCTCAGGGATTGCGTTGGCGCTTGCGCATGCGTGGCTCGGGTAGTAACGCGATTTTTTCTTTCACCTCGGCGGGTATACCGGGAAAAAGATTGATGTTGATGCGCTTTTCCAGCTCGGCGATGGAAACAACCTCAAAGGTATTTTCTGCCGTATTGGGCGAAATCCAGGCAGCGCCTTCTTTTTTTGCCGGATCGTAGACCGCCTTGTAGATGTGGGTAGGAATGAACACGCGGCCGTTGAGGCGCTCGATCTTCTCGCCTTCAAAGATCGGACCTGTCATCACATACAGCTCACTTCGCAGGTTGGTCATGTGCCGTGTGGCGCCCTCAATCGCAGCCCACAGTATCTGATTGTTTTGCCGCTGCTGAGGAACGATATTGGCCAGCGAGAAGCTTTCATGCTGAGCAGCCTGGGTGGGCATGTCTGCAGCGGGTGCCAGGTGACCGCGATCAAATCCGGATCGCGCATAGTCAAGCAGTTCGGCCCTATCTTCTGGCGGGAGCGTTTCTTCCGCATGAAAATTATCTTCCCGTTGGACGCTTCTTGCGCGGATCAGACTCTCCCGAGTGAGCTTCTCTGCCACCCACAACGGCGTGAGTGACACGCCCGAGTGCATGAGCGCAAATGCCTCAAAACATAAACAGATAGTTTTTTTCTGTAGCGCAGGGCGCGTGAATTCAGGCGCTGTCTTGTTTGCAAAATGCTCCAGGCAGGCTGTGGTCTGGGCGCCGGCGGCCGCACTGAATGCCAGCAGCAAAAAGGTGGTCAGCAGTTTTTTCATGAAAAAGACAAGAAGCCGGTCTTGCTGGTTCGAATGGGGCGATCAATGGAAGTTCCGATCGATAGCCGAAGATGCCAAAGAGAAAGTTTACCCCAATGAAACTTTGAGCTTTTTTTGGCCGGCAAGGTCAAAAAGCCTGTGGGTCAGAAGAAAACAGAGACTTACAGCCGATGAGCGCAGGCACCGGGCTTGCGCGACTATCGTGCTGTGATGCAGCGATCCCCGTTGAGTGCTTAAGGAGAGCAATGTGGAATATCAAACGCGCAGTACACAGATACCTTGGTTTACCTGGATGGGAGGCATCGCGCTTTGCGCATTCGCGATGTACCTCGCCGACCCCGTGCAAGGTCGACGGCGAAGAGCGCTGATACAAGACAAGCTGACGCATGTCACGCACGCCACCTCTCGATTGATGGATCAGACGTTGCATGATGCGCACAACCGCTGGTCCGGTTTGCAAGCCAGCGCATTACGCATGCTTTCGTCACGGCAAGCCAAGCCAATTGACGATCATGTGCTGGAGGCTCGAGTGCGCCCCCGGCTGGGGCGAGCCATGTCCTCTATGCGCGACGTGGAAGTTCATGCTCAACAGGGGGCAGTAACGCTGTCAGGTAATCTCGACAGCGATGAGCTGGAAAAGGTTCTCCGGCTGGTGGCGGCCATTCCCGGTGTGGAGTCAGTGAGCAGTCCGGCAGAGGCAAGGTCGGAAAAAATGTCCTCATTCCGTGCGCGCAGTCCGTTATGGGTTACGGGTGCAGCGGGTGCGGATTTCCTCACTTGGTATGCGTTGACACGCCGTCGGCCACTGGGCGTTCTGACTGCCGCGACAGGACTCGGATTGATGTCGCGCGGTGGTACGGGTGCGCGTCGCAGCACCAGCAAGCTCGGCACCCACGGTGCCTCAGGCTTTGAGGCCGAGCGAACGATTGACATTGCCACCTCGCCCGATGCGGTGTTCGACGTCTGGAGTCGCTATGAAAATTTCCCGCATTTCATGTCGCAGGTTATCGAGGTGCGTGATCTGGGAGAAAACCGCTCTCATTGGGTTGTACAGGGACCTGAGGGTCGGGATGTGGAATGGGATACAGTCATCACGGTATCGGATCGTCCGCATCGTCTGGCTTGGCGCAGCGAGTCTAACGCTACGGTAGACCATGAGTGTGTCGTACTGCTGGAGCCGGTAGGCAATGGCACACGCGCCACGGTGAGGCTGTTCTGGCGTCCGCCAATCGCCACTCCGGGCAAGGCAACGACGGTGTTGACCCACACAGATTCCGAGCGCCTGTTGGAGGATGATTTGCATCGCATGAAGGAATTCATTGAGCGAGGCTTACCGACACGCGGCGAGGCAGGTGGTATCAGTGGCGGAAATGTACTGCATTGAGGCTATCTGATGGAACTTCGTCCGTACCCCACATTCCAATTCAAGCCGGATTCTCCGGTTAAAACAAACACACAGGAGTGCGATCATGATGCAAGCCAATGAAGTAAAGCAGCGATTCAGTCAGATCAAGCAGACAATTCAGCAAGCCAGTCAGGCCTGCGCGAGCGCAGGTGACAGCTTACCCGGCAATATCAAGAGCAGTATCGAGCAATTGGATCAGCAATCCGATCAGGCCACAAAAACATTACAGCAATCATCCGATGAAGCGTCGATACGTCAATGTGTCGACGAGCTGGAGCAACTCGGTGATAAGGCCAAGACAGCGTGCGAGAGCGCTGCCAATGTTGATCAGAAGCTCAAGGATGCCGTCATAAAAGCGCATCAGGAACTCTCTCAGCTTAAACATCAGGTTCACTGACGTTCAGACCAACTTCTCGAGATGGTTCGTCCGTCATTCGGTTCTCCCCGTGGTTTGCATTATCATGCGCAGGCTATTAACAAAAACAACCGGGAGACAGGTATGGCGGACGACCACCCGCTTTTGTGGACACCCAGCGCCGATCGCGTAGCGCGTAGTCGGCTGAATCACTTCATGCAATGGCTGGCCACTGAGCATTTCTTGTATTTTTCTGATTATCAGGCGTTGTGGGAGTGGTCGGTCGATGATCTCGAACGCTTCTGGTCTCTGGTCTGGATCTACTTTGATATCAAGAGCTCGGCACCGTATCAGGAGATTTTGTCCACCCATGCAATGCCGGGTGCTGAATGGTTTACTGGCAGCCGCTTGAATTTTGCCGAGCAGCTGTTTCGCTTCAATATCGGAGGCGATAGCGCGGACAAAATCGCAGTGGTAGCCGAATCTGAGGTGCGCGAGCGTGTGACGCTGAGCTGGCGTCAGGTCCGCGAGCAGATCACGGCGGTTGCGCAGGCCCTGCGGGGCATGGGGGTAGAACCGGGTGATCGTGTGGTGGCTTATCTGCCGAATACTCCTGAGGCAGCGATTGCTTTCTACGCATGCGCGAGCATTGGGGCGATTTGGTCATCCTGCTCGCCCGACATGGGTAGTGCCAGCGTACTGGATCGCTTCAGACAGATTGATCCCAAGGTTTTGATCGCCGTCGATGGTTATCGATACGGTGGTAAGGATTTCAATCGCATGGAAGTCGTCGAAACCATGCGCGCTGAGCTCAAGACACTGGAGCACACCATTCTGTTCCCGTACCTGAATCCCGCATCCACGCTACCCGGCGTAACTACCTGGAATACGCTGATTGCACATCCCACAGAAGGCGAGATGCAATTCGAGCAGCTGCCTTTCAATCACCCGCTGTGGATTGTCTACTCATCCGGCACTACCGGGATGCCCAAACCCATCGTGCACGGTCACGGTGGTACGCTCATCGAGACACTCAAAGCGCATGCGTTGCATCTTGATCTTGGTGAGGATGATCGCTTCTTGTGGTTCTCCACAACCGGCTGGATCATGTGGAATTCTCAGGTCACAGGCTGGATGGTAGGCGCTACCATTTTCCTGTATGACGGCAATCCGGGTTATCCGGACATGAATCGCCTGTGGCGTTTTGCAGACGAGATGCAGCTGACTTTCTTTGGCATTGGCGCGGCGTATTTTTCGAACTGCATGAAATTCGGTATCGAGCCAGGCAAGCAGTTCAATCTTTTCCATCTGAAGACCGTGGGGGCCACCGGCTCACCGCTGGTTACCGAAGCTTATCAGTGGGTGTATCAGCATGTGAAGCAGGACATCATGCTGGCCTCCATCAGTGGCGGTACCGATATCGCTGCTGCCTTTGTCGGATCTTGTCCGATTTTGCCGCTGTATGCGGGCGAGATGCAGTGCCGCACATTGGGTGTAGCGGTGCATGCGCTTGATGATCGCGGTCATTCAATCACCGATGCAGTTGGCGAGCTGGTAGTGACCGAGCCAATGCCATCGATGCCACTGTATTTCTGGAATGATGCTGGTGATAAGCGCTACCTCGAGAGCTACTTCGAGCACTACACCGGCTTGTGGCGGCACGGCGATTGGATACGCATCACGCCACGTGGTGGTGCGGTGATCTATGGTCGTTCCGATGCGACCATCAATCGTCACGGCATTCGCATGGGAACGGCAGAAATTTATCGGGTGGTCGAAGACCTTCCCGAGGTGCTCGACAGCATGGTCGTGGATCTGGAATACCTTGGCCGCGAGTCGTGGATGCCGCTGTTTGTGGTCGTACGCGAGGGTGTGGTGTTCGATGAGGCGCTCGATCAGCGCATACGCGAAAAAATTCGTACCCAACTCTCGGGTCGGCATGTGCCTAATAATATTTATACGGTGGCTGAAATTCCACGTACGCTGACGGGCAAGAAAATGGAGCTGCCCATCAAGAAACTGCTGTTAGGTATGCCGCTTGAAAAAGTGGCCAATCCGGATGCGATGAGCAACCCCGGATGCTTGACGTGGTATTCCGAATTTGCAGCGCAACGCAAGACGGTCTGAAAGCAAGATGACCCAATTACGGTTAGGCACCGACGATCCATCCTTCCAGCGCATCATGGGGCGGCAGGCCGTAGCCGGTATCGCGGCGTTGCCATCCCCATGCGGCGAGCAGGGCGCACAACACGGCGTCGAGTAAATCGCCACTGCCATCGTCGAGTAGAGCGCGCCGGTATTTTCCTGCATCCAGCGCTATACCTTGCGGATAATCGCCTCGCTCGAGCGCTTTGATTATCGCGAGTCGTGCTGCCCGGCGTTCCGGTGTTTGCATTGCACGCGCATCGTTTTTGTATGAAGCGCGGGTAATCGCCCGGGCTACCATGCCAGGGTAGGCTTCCAGCGCGATACGATCCAGATCGGCTATGTGCATGAAGGGAATGGATACCCCTGCGTCCAGTAACATGGGTGCACCCGCATGCAGCATGTACGCCACTGGTGGATTGACCCATTTCATCGATGACGATGAGCCCGAGATCAGATCGGTGGTCCGATGGATGAACTTGCTGCCGACCGGGCGCGCGTCGCACACTGCTTTGAAGGTATCGCGCAATTCACTGCGCGTGCATTGGCCGATGTGCCGAATGAGCGCCGCCCAATCGTTGGGCCAGCCGAGCTGCACGATCAGCTCGCGCGGAAATGAAAACGGAAAATCGAATCCCGCCAGCCAGGGACCGGGTTGTCGTAGCCAATCTGAAAAACTGTCGAAATCATGCAGTGTCGTCAGGTCGTTCAGCGTAAAGCTGTCTCCGACAAGGCGGCCTGAAGCAATTGTGATGCCTTTGCTGGGGCGGGGCGCCGATGTGAAATCGACGCCATGCAGCAGTGGAGAAGTGCCTGACCTAGCGTGCGGTGCGGGCATCCGGCAATACGACGTTCACATCCAAGACCTCGAGGTTGCCCTGCCGGTCCAGTGAAATCTTCACGTCTTCCGGATTGATGTTCACATATTTTGAAATGACGCCGATCAGTTCCCGGTGCAGTGCCGGTAAAAATTCGGGGCCGCTGTTGAGGTTGTGCTCATGCGCGATGATGATCTGCAGGCGTTCTCTGGCAGATATCGCCGAAGATTTTTTTTCATCTTTGAAAAAAAAGGAGAGTAGCGACATGATCACTTGCCTCCAAAGAGACGTGACAAGATACCTGGCTTTTCATAATCTGCGAAACGCAGCGGCCGCTCCTCGCCCAAAAAGCGTGCGACGACATCTTTGTAAGCCTCGGAGACTTCGCTACCGGCGATGTGGATCGCAGGATTACCTTGATTGGATGCGTGTAGCACAGACTCGGATTCCGGGATGATGCCTAGCAGCGGTATGCGCAGAATTTGCTGTACGTCTTCGTACGACAGCATTTCACTTGCCTCGACACGTTTAGGTACGTAGCGCGTGATCAGCAGATGCTCTTTCACTGGCTCATCACCAGTTTGCGCGCGCCGCGATTTTGCCTGAATAATACCAAGAATACGGTCCGAATCCCGCACCGAGGAGACTTCTGGATTGGTGACGATGATAGCTTCGTCTGCAAAAGTGAGTGCCATAACCGCACCGCGTTCAATACCAGCAGGCGAATCACAGACAATATATTCAAAACCAGAGGAACGCAGTTCATCGAGAATACGCTCGACACCATCTTCGGTAAGTGCGTCTTTGTCGCGCGTCTGTGATGCGGGTAGAACGAACAGATTGTCACAGTGCTTATCCTTGATCAGAGCTTGGGTGAGCGTGGCTTCACGATTGATAACATTGATCATGTCAAAGACGACGCGACGCTCACACCCCATGATCAGATCAAGATTGCGCAAGCCAACATCGAAATCGATCACGGCAGTTTTGTGTCCACGTAAAGCAAGACCGGATGCGAAGCTGGCGCTGGAGGTGGTTTTGCCAACCCCCCCCTTGCCGGAGGTCACAACGATTATCTTTGTCACAGAAAACTCCTTTACTGAGCAAGCACCATCAGACAAAAAATCATTTCAGTTCAATAGGCACCATGTCGAGACGCTCATCTCGAAGGCGAATCTGCACGGGCTTGCCGGACAAGTCCTTGGGCCAGCCCTCATCAAAAGTGCGGTATACGCCGGCGATGGAGACCAGCTCAGCCTCTAGGGACAGTGAAAAAATACGAGCCTGAGCGTTGCCGGCAGTGCCAGCCAGTGCGCGGCCGCGAAGCGGTGCATAGATATGAATACTGCCATCAGCGATGACTTCCGCTCCAGCGTTGACAGCAGCAGTCAGAACAAGATCACAACCTCGCGCATAAATACGTTGTCCGCCGCGCACGGGCGTGTCGACTACCATCGTACTGACAGGCTGGGCCGCTGCCACTGTTGCGGGTGCTGCTGTTGCCGGCACAGCTTTGTGTTTTTCTTTAGCGGCAGTGTCGGGTGCAGGCAGTGATGGTGGTGGTGTCAGCTCGAACTGCCGTGAGGTATCTACTTGGTCGATGCTCAGGCCATGCGCCCGGATTTCATCTTCGAGACAAGCAGGTACATTCCGAACCGCGACCGGATTCAAGCGATGTGATTTGAATAGAGCGATCAGACGTCGCCAGTCAATCTGCCCCGTGGACAGTGCGGGTGACAGGTGTACGAAGTCGAGCAGGGTGAATTCGTCTTCGAAGTAATCAGGAGTTCCGGCGGTGAGTTGGCCTAACGCCGAAGACAGATTGTCGTAGTCGGTGTCGCCTATGAGGGCGGCAACAGCGACCACTGTGGATATCTTGATTTCCAGCGGCTTCCTAGCTTGGTTCTTTGACATACAGTCCCGGGCTTGTATCGGCCGCTCGTCCGGCGCCGGATGAGTCGGGGCAAGACCGCGCTCGCCGGGCGTTATTATACCTGTGCTCCTCTTATTGTTTGCGCGTGCGCAAAACCACCAAGAAATAATCTCGATAGACCGCTCGCCGCGTTGGCACCCTTCGCGTGAGGCTGACTGGCAAGCTGGGTTCGCCACCGCAGTCTTGTCAAGTGCAGGTTTTTGATAGCCGGTATTTGTGAATTCTCAAAGCCACCGCATCGTCGAATGACAAACTCGACCAAGCAGGTCTCGGCAGCGTTCGGCATTATCATGGTGTTTTCGCATCGGCGTTTTTGCGTTTTTTCGGGCGCGCGTCAGATGCCCGCTGGCGTGGCCTTGAGCACCGAATTTTCCTGATTCTCCATCGATCTCAAGGAGTCATAATGCCTAAAACACAGCAGCACAATCCGGTAGTTGATATGGTTCAGTACCAGTTGGATGCGTCTATACAGCTGGCTGATGTCGTATTTTCCGGGACGGAAAAAATTGATCGGGCAGTGCTGGATGTCACGCATCAGGCGGTTGACAGTCAGCTCAAGCTGGTACGTGCGATTGCGAATATGCGTGATCCGTCGAGAATGGCGGACTTGCAGCAGGCTATTTCCGACCGGCCTGAAAAAGCCATGCACTGCCAGCAGCAAATCATGTCGGCGGTGGTTGAAATGCAAGCCGAGTTTGGACGGTCTGTTCGTGACTATATGGATCGCGTAAGCCACACGGCGGCTGACCAAGTCGAATCCGCTCAGCATCAGGCAACAGCAGGCTTGAGTCAGCCCAGTGAGGCGATGGTGAATCCTTTTACTGGCATGATGGGCGTGTGGGGGCAGGCTTTTCGCGAAGTGAACCGCTTCGCCACACAAAATATGACAGTCGCACGCAGCAATGTAGAAACAGCTGCTAATTTTGCCCGCGACGCTGTCTCAAGAACGGTCGAGCATGTGGTTGAGGAAGTGGAGCATCCTCATGCACATAAAAGAACGACTGCAAACAAGAAAAAATAAAGAGCGAATTGAATTTACTCGGATGACTCATTTCAGTGAGTCTATCCGAGTATTAAACTGAAAACCAATGCGTGAGCAGGACTATCAAGAAGTGCTTGGATTTATTGCATTCCAAACAGGCTGCAGTCGAGCATATCCTTCGGGAGCTTAGACTGCTGCAATAGGATTCCATTCTTTGTTCACTTTCGTTGTAGCAGCGAGGGCTGCGGCTTCACGCGCTCGTTTTCCTGCAGCTTTTGACCGTGAGCTGGAAGGTGGCAGACGACGCAGCGTCCGCAGAGCGTCTCGATCTTTGATGCCGATCGAACGTTGGTCAACGCTGATCAGACCAATTTAATTGAATGCGGACAGGGTGCGACTGACAGTTTCCAGTGTTAGTCCCAGATAGCTGCCAATTTCATGGCGAGTCATGCGCAGGTTAAATAGTTTGATGGAATAACCCATTTCAGCGAAGCGCTCTGATAGCGAGACCAAGAAGCGCGCTTCTCTTGCCTCGGCAGAAAGTGCGCCAAGCATGTTGACCATCGCTTGTTCACGCACCAATTCGCGGCTCATGACGCTATACATCGCGTGCTCAAGCTCGATATAAGACCGACCAAGTGCAGTGAATTTTTTGAATGGCAGGAGAATCAGATCGCAATTCGATAAGGCGACGGCCTCGGAGGAGTAGCGTTTGGTGTGTATGCCGTCCACACCGAAAAGGTCGCCTTTCATCGGAAAGCTCAGTACTTGCTCATTGCCATACTCGTCAATCAGTACTGTTTTTAGAAATTCTGAATGTACGATAAATAATGTATCAAACGGTTGGCCGATCGTGTGTATGCGTTGACCTGTTTTAAACTGAACATGCTGAAAGAGGAATTCCTCATCGTTCACGGATGGTGCTGCAGGTATACGAAGAAGATCGCAGAGTTCTTTGAGATTCGACCATAACTTTCCTTGCCGCTGCCAGCCAGCTTCACCAGAAGACGTATGCTGAATCGCATTCGTGTTGCCGGGACGTGGATCGGAAATTTGTATTGATGTCATGATCATCTCCTGATGTTGAGGGCTGAATGAATTAGTAGTGTTTCGCTTCATCTTATGCATTGTCGTCGCACGTTCCAGAGCGCCGGGCTGTGGCATGGTTTGGTCGGAATGAAAATCTAATCGAGTCACGGTAAGAAATCCTTTTCATGTTCATTGTCGCTAGCCAGTTGCGCGTCACCTTTTCGGTTTCTGAGCATCATGCGTTTTGCGAGTGGGTAGAATCGCTACAGCGTGTTTCAATGGCTATCGGGTTGCTCTGAATACCATTCAAGTCACGACTGAGCTTCGTTAGGGCTATTCCTATCTTCCCAACTTTGTTCGATTGATCTTTGATCAGCATGAAACTCAAGGCTTGAATTTTTCGAGTAAACTCTGCACGACAGCGTATTTGACCAACTCGGCAAGCGATCTGCTCCCCATTTTTTGCAGAATGCGTGTCTTGTGAGTGCTGACTGTTTTCACTGACAAGTGAAGAAGCTCTGCGACCTCGGTGACAGATTTTCCGGATACAAGAAAATTGAAGACTTCAAATTCTTTGTCAGACAATGATTTATGAGGCATGTCAAGCCGAGTTGGCATAGCGTCCATTGCCAGCTGCTCGGCGACATCCATGCTGATGTGGGGACGTTCATTGTGTACTTTTCGAATGGCTTTCACCAGCTCGGTACCAGCGCTTTCTTTAGTCATGTAACCCAGCGCACCCGCTTGAATTGCGCGGGCCGCGTACTGATTTTCGTCGTGCATGGTGAGTACCAGAATCGCCAGCTCCTGGAACTCATCTTTGATCTGTCTAATTAGGTCCATGCCGCTTCACCCGGGTATGGACAAATCCATCGCGAGAACATCGAAATCACCTTTACGGACCAAAGCGAGTACCTCAAATCCATCGCTTGTCTCGGCAATCACCTCGATCTCTTCCGCCTTGCTCAGTATGTGTTTCAGGCCTTCACGCATGAGTGCGTGATTGTCTGCAATTACTGCGCGAATCATGCCAGGCTCATCCTGTTGGTCTGTCTGGCCACCGCGTCGTTGTTTTCGTTGTGCATTTCAGATACTCCAGCGCAATTCAAGATGTGTCTTGGGAATTATTTTCATCATGGTTTCCTTTTAGTAACAAAATGACAATACATGGAGTAAATGTATCAGCTTTCGACACAGCTACCTATATAATTCGGATCAAGAATCTTTTCTTGCCGGGAATTTTGTGCTTGTTTTTTATGATTTGTTCCCGCTGAGAATTGGTTCCATTTTTCTAGAGAAATATTTTGTGAATAGGCTCATCTGCGTTGGGGGTGCGAGAAGTGCACTTGACCGTCGCGCCGCTGTTACACTGCGGACACTATTTTTTACACACTTCAACCTCAGTTGATCAAAAGAATGGATGCGGACCTTTGAAAATCGGACCGGATGAAATCGGGCACATCATTCAGCTAGCTATTGCCCCCGTGTTTCTGCTGACTGGCGTGGGTACCAATATGCTGGTGCTGACCAACCGACTCGCGCGGATCATTGACCGCTACCGAGCGCTGGAAGAACGATTGAATGTGTGGGATGGTCAGCCAAGCAAGCAGCCCAGTGCTTCTGAGCAGACAGAGCTCAACATGCTGTTCAAAAGAGCGCAGAAAATCAATCGTGCTATTTTTTTTCGACGACATGTGCACTGCTGATTTGCATGGTGGTTGCTGTACTCTTCATTGCCGATGCACTGAACCTGAGACTCAGTCTGGTGATTGCGAGCTTATTTGTTCTCGCTATGATGTCGCTCACGGCAAGCTTCATTTATTTACTGCGTGAGGTCTTTCTTGCTACCGGTTTTCTGGACGAGCAGCACAAACAATCTGCTAACCAGTCGAGGCAAGGCTGACCGGGATTAAAGGCTCCAGCAAAAAGTCACTTGTGTTGTTGCAACGCTTTGCCGGATGAGTGTACTTTCTGTACCGGCGCGCCTAGCAGCGGCTTTTTGTTCGAGCCTCTTGGTGTCGCTCAACTGTTTGCGATGAGCTTGCAGGATTGTTCAAACAAAGGATGTTTGCGATTTGGAAACATGTCACAGATGGTCAGATGATTAACGCCTTGTAGCGCGATATCCGCTTTGTGCACTGACTGCCAATGCCTGGCGATCAAGGCCGTCTGACGCTTAAATTCTGCTGACTCGAGATCCTTTACCGAGGTGATGAAGGGTATCGGGTGGGACTGCGGCATGTAGCCCGGCGTTAGCTGAAGCGCATTGTCTCCCGTAATTTTCAGATCCCCATTGACAAACTCTGCATACCGAACCGGCTTGAGGTCATACAGGCCTGACATCAGGATACCGGCCTTGATCAGACTGGCTGGCAGCTCTGCGTCACAAGCGTTCCAGAGCGCTGCCATCATCATCGCTGCCAGATGAGCGCCTGCAGAATGACCGGCCACCACAATACGCTCCGGGTCGTATTTATATCGTGCTGCGTTTTTGTAGAGCCAGGCAAATGCGCGTAGCTGCTGTCGCGTGATTTGTTCAATGGACGCTACGGGTGCGAGGGTGTAATTCGTCAATGCGACATTGAATCCTGCTGCGTGGTAGCCTGGTACGATAAAGGTGAAATCGGATTTGTCCAGGGACCACTACCACCCACCGTGGATGAAGACCAGCAGCGGTGCACCCGGACGAGGGGCCGGGATGAAATCGAGTCGCTCACCGATTGCGCTCCCGTAGGGAATATCCAGTAAGCCTGCATGTGTGCGCCTGACCAGTGCCGATTCATTCTGCCAACAGGTAAATAGTTGAGGATGATCGGGAATCTCCGCGCGGGCATTGTACTGCCGGGAGTAATAGTCAATTTTGGACGCCAGAGTATCGGGTGCTGTCGGGATGGGGTCGCGCATGAGGTCTCCTGCCAGTTTGAAATCGATAATGCCGTGTGGGCGAGCAGTGTAGTGCATAACACCTGCCGGTTCAAAAACGACCGACGAGACTTCTGATTTACGTTGACGGTAAGGTAAATCGTCTTCTACACTTCCCCCGTTTTGGTGCTCGCGGGCCGTTCTCGGCTCGCAGTTAAACGGGAAACACGGTGCAAAAGCTTGCCAGCGCGGCAAGTCGCTGCCAACGTGTGCTGCCCCCGCAACGGTAAGCAAGTGCATGGTTCACCATGCGATCCGCGTACAACGCCACTGTGCTCAATGCATGGGAAGGCTGCCCGGAATCACTTGCTAGCCCGGATACCGGCCAGAATAGGTGGAAGCCTGAAGCTTCTGTTGAGTTGCGCCCGCGGGGAAGCTGGCGCGATATCCAAAACTGAGAGTTCCTATGTCCCGTTATTTCCCGGCCAGCGTTTGCCTGCTTGCCTTGTATGGTCTTTTCTTTGCCTCATCAATACACGCACGAGTCACTCAGCCTAGCCAAACCCGGATGCTGCCCTCCATTTCTGTCGTTGGCACCCGCTTTGAGCAGCAACTTCGTGATGAGCCTTTGAAAACCAGTGTTGTGTCGGCAGACGATATCTTGCGCAGCGGTGCAAGGACGCTCGTGGACGTACTCGCACTCCAAACCAGCATTCAGGTTATTGATAACAGCGGCAGTCCAAACCGTAAGATTGATCTGCGCGGCTTTGGAATGACTGGCGATCAGAATACGTTAATACTCCTTGATGGCCAGCGTATTAGTGAAAATGAGTTGGCAAGCGCTGATCTGGCGTCGATTCCCCTCGATTCAATCGAGCGTATAGAAATTTTACGAGGGAGCGGTTCGGTACAGTACGGTAGAGGTGCGACCGGCGGCACTATCAATATCATTACGAAAAAAAATCAGGAGACAGATATTCATGCGACGGCAGGCGTCACCATCGGCAGTTATGGCACGCGTGGCGTGTCTGCTTCGGCCGGGCTGTCGCACGATCGACTGAGCCTCAATGTCTTTGCTGACAAGAATGAAACGGACAACTACCGAATCAATAACCGTTCTGTTCAAGAGAATGTGACCGCGGCGCTGAACTACCGAGGTGATGGGGGACCACTCTCCCTGCGATTATCCTCTGGGCAGCAGTCTTTGGGTTTGCCGGGTGAACGTACTGCAGCACAGTTACTGACTGATCCGCGTAGCGCAACCACGGCTACCAATTCAGCGAGCCTTGACAGCTTGCGGATAGCCTTTGCTACAGAACAGAAATTTTATCTTGGATTTTTTGCTCTGGATATAACGCATCGTACGCGTGACTCAAAATCTTTCTATAAGGATTATGGTTATACGACACCTGACTTGACTAAGGTGGGCGCACTAAGTTTTTCTCCTCGTTTTCGTTTTCCATTCGAAACAGGGACTGTTCATCATTCATTTGTAATTGGCGGGGATTTGGATAGATGGAACTGGAATTATTTTTCTTCTGACGTCAATGTCGTTCCCTCATCAACCGCACAACAAGTCAACACGTCGCTTTACTTCAGGCATACCAGTAATTTCAATTCTGGTACCTCGATCGCACTAGGTGTTCGCGAGCAGCGAACCGTCAATGATGTGAATTTCTCAAACGCGATAGCTCAACAGATTCGAACTACACCAGCCTACGAAATAGCACTGCGTCAGGATCTACAAGGAGGGTGGTCTTTACATGCCAAATCAGGCAAGAGTTTTCGGCTGCAGACAGTTGATGAGTTGCGACCTCCCTGGGGATCAATCGTACCAACGGTTCTAGAGCCTCAAACTTCGCAGGATCTGGATATTGGTGCACGCTATGCAGATAGTGCTCTTACTGCGGGCCTCAGTCTGTTTCGTATGAAGCTTGAAAATGAAATCATGTACTACCCTTCAGTTTTCAATAATGTAAATCTACCTCCGACCGAACGAAGAGGTGTAGAACTTGATGCCAAGTGGCTGGCGAACGCTTTCATGACCTTAGAGGGTGGCTATAGTTATACCAACGCAGAGTTCACCAGTGGAGCCGTTGGAGGGGTTTCAGTGACAGGAAAACAGGTGCCGCTGATTCCGCTGCATAAAGCGTCGGTTGCAGCAGTCTGGCGAGCCAACGAGCGTACTAGTTTCACGTTGCGAACCACTTACAGTGGGGAGGCACGTTTGGACAACGATCAGCAAAATACATCAAGTTTCAGGAAACCTTCTTTTCTCATTGCAGACTTTGTTGTGGTTCATGAAATAGAGAAATGGCGTTTACGTGCTAGCGTCTTGAATCTTACAGATGAAAATTACTTCACTTATGGTGGTCTCTCGGGCACGTCGTATTATGCTTACCCTGCTATGGGTCGATCATTTCTATTCACCGTTGACCGAAGATTCTGACATTGCGAGACCGACGTCACCTATCGCTCTGGATATTTCTCTCTACGGTCACAGGGTTGGGGATCACGGCGGCCGTCACCTGCGGTAGTACAGGGTGCGAATTCCCGCATGATTGGGCGGATCCGGTTTTTCAATTACGCTGGCCTCGCGTTTTGGTGGCCTTAGCCGTGGGCGGCTTGCTATCTCTTGCCGGTGCGTTGATGCAGCTTCTCCTGAGAAATCCACTGGCCGATCCCTATGTGCTGGGTGTATCCGGTGGTGCCGCTGCCGGCGCCTTGAGTTTGAGTTTGCTATTGCCAGCCTCGGTGGCGATCTACAGTCTTCAGTCAGGCGCCTTGCTCGGTGCGCTGCTGGCGACTGCACTGCTTCTGCTTTTGGCCCGTCGCAGTTTCTTTCATGAGATCCTGCTGGACTCGGGGACAGGTGGTATTCGCCTGATTTTGACCGGGGTGATGATCTCGGCCGGCTTCGGTGCTTTGATCATCTTGCTGCTCGCGTTATCGCCAGATGTGCAGCTGCGAGGCACATTATTTTGGCTCATGGGCGAGCTGGATTCCAGCGATTTTCTCGTTCCTGCATGGCTTGTGCTGCTGGTGGCGTGTGCCTGGTCTTTCACTCATGCCGCGGCACTTAATGTGTTTTCCCATGGTCAAGTGACGGCACATTTGCTGGGCTTAAATGTACGGCGGCTTCAGGTCAGTCTGGTTTTGATTGCCTCGATATCCACCGCAGCCGCCGTAGCCGTTGCCGGCACCATAGGTTTCATCGGTTTGGTCGTGCCTCACGCGCTGCGCCTTGTCATGGGCAATGATCAGCGCGTTCTGTTACCTGCTTCCGTGCTGATTGGCGGCATCGTACTGGCACTGGCCGATCTTTTGGCACGCAGTATCGCTGCACCTGTACAACTGCCCGTCGGTGTGGTGACTGCGTTCATCGGTGTGCCGGTATTTCTGATGTTACTTGCACGGAGTCGGTCATGACACTATTGCAAGTGAGGGCGCTAGAGATTGCCGTCGGTGATCGACGGTTAATACAAAATCTCGAGTGGCAAATTAGTCGCGGTGAATTCTGGTGCGTACTCGGAAAAAACGGTGTGGGTAAAACGACACTGCTGCAAGTTATTGCCGGTCTTCGTTCACCATTAAAAGGTCAGATTCAATTACTAGGCGATCTACTGCAAAGTACCCCCTTGGCTTTGCTTGCACGGCGTCGTGGGCTAATGATGCAGCAACAAGTTGATAGCTTTTCACACACCGTGTTCGATGCGGTCGCTATTGGACACGTAGCAGAATGTACCGGCCTGAACGACCAATGCATGTCTGGTCACATCGCCGTGCGGGCAGCACTTGAAAAAGTGGGGATGGCCGGAAGCGAGGGACGCAATATACTCACGCTTTCAGGTGGCGAGCGCCAGCGCATCGCACTTGCCGCGCTGCTGGTCCAGGCGCCTGAACTCTTGTTGCTTGATGAACCGGTGTCGCATCAGGATGTGGCACAGCAATTGCAGGTAATGCAGCTGTTGCATGAACTGTCACTGAATCACGCAGTAGTCTCGAGCTGCCACGATATCAACTTGGCGAGACGCTTCGCAACTCACGCGTTGGTTCTCGGCGATGGACAGTATTGGCTGGGTTCGGTCGGTGATACGTTAGTACCTGAGATACTGCGCGTGGCATTCGGATGCGAGTTCCTGCAACAGGGCGACTTGTTGGTACCGTCTCAAGGGCATGTGACCAGCGTCATTTGATAGCGCTGAGTCTCGTATGAGACGACGGCAATCAGACCTCAGCTTCTGGGCCAGAGTACCATCTGGGTGCACCGAAACAGCGCGATATTTTTCCCAGCTGCGCTGACGGTCGCATCCCACACCTGGGTTGTGCGACCCAGATGAATCGGGCTGGCGGTGCAATCCACTCTACCCTCGCGTGCTGTTCCTAAAAAGTTACTCTTTAGCTCAATCGTGGTGAAGCTGTTCGCACCTTCTGGTAAATTGATCATGCATCCATAACCGCAGGACGTATCCGCCAGCATGATGATGGATGCTGCGTGCAGATAGCCATTTGGCGCGAGATGATGGGGTTTGATGTCGAAGCCGGCGTTGATTGCCTGAGTGGTCACGGAAACGATGTCGAATCCCAGTAATTCCGGAAGGGTGCCTTGTTGACGCTCATGTAGCTGGTTGAGGGATATTGTTGTCATGACTCTCTCCGAATTGATTTTGCTGGCGCCACTATGGATAGATGCTTATGGCGATTCAGGTTGTTGATGTCTGCGGACTGCGTCAACCTGCTCGCAGACATCGGCAATGGCGGCTAGCATTTGTGGTGTGGGGCGATTGAGCAGTTTGCCGTTTACCTTCAAGATATGCTGCTGACGCACCGCTTTGAGCGACGTGAGTTTTGTCCAGCGCTCAAATTCGCCGGAGTCATCACTGATCAGAATCGCATCTGGATTGGCTGACACGACCGCTTCCCTGCTGACCGTCGGGGTAAGCTGATGGAGACCACCAAATACATTGTTGGCGCCACAAAGATTGAGAGCTTGTGATACGAGATGTTGCCCATTGAGCGTCATCAGTGGCGATGGCCAGATTTGATAAAAGACAGTAACTGGTGTGCGACCCCGATATCGATCGCCAAGCAAAGCCAGCGAACGCCTGAAATCGGCTGCAGCATTGCTACCTGATGTGCTGCCAGCGAGTATGGCTATTCGCTCGAGGTTCGTCGCAATGTCTTCGAGGCGCCGCGGTTCGCTCTCGAAAACGGCATAGCCCTGTTGTCGGAGTTGGGCGATTTGTTTCGGATTGTTCCCGCTGGTCCAGGCCACGATCAGATCCGGCTTCAGCAGCGTGATGCGCTCAATATCAAGCCGCACACTGTTGCCTATTGAGGAAATTTGTGCGGCTTCAATCGGATAATCACTGCCTGAGGATACGCCGATGACTTTTTTACCAGCACCGGCCAGGAACAGCAGTTCGGTTGCGTGGGGCGCCAGGCTCGCGATGCGCCTGGCCGGTGCTGACAGGGTGACGCTTTGACCACTGTCGTCAATCACAGAGATTTTTGCGCTCGCAATGGAGCAGAAAAAAACGGACAACAGGGCTACTGGTTTTGCGACGGACAGCGGTCCGAATGGCTTCATATTTCGAGATTGTCGATCAGGCGCGTCACACCCAGCTTGGCTGCAGCGAGTGTGACCAAGGGTTCATCCTGCGCCAGATCTCCCGCCGTCGGCGGTTGAAGATCGACGCGCTTGCGTATGGCGACATAATCCGGATGCCAGCTACGATCTTTCAGGTGCTGCATCGCATTGTTTTGCAGGAGCGAGACGTCGAGATTGCCTTTCCGCATTTCATCTGCGATGTTATTAAGCTCGCGGAACAGCGCAGGCGCCTCTGCACGCTCTTGTTCCGACAGATAGCTATTGCGCGAGGAAAGCGCCAGACCATCCTTGGCCCGGTAGGTTTCTGCGGCGATGATCTGGGTGGGTAGCGCGAATTGGCGAGCCATGTTCCGAATGATCATCAGCTGCTGGTAATCCTTTTTGCCGAACACCGCGACGCCCGGTTGCACACAAGAGAAGAGCTTGAGCACGACCGTAGTCACGCCAGTGAAAAACCCCGGTCTGAATTCACCCTCCAGGATATTGCCCAGATCCGCTGGGGGTTGGACACGAAATTCCTGAGGTTCGGGATAAAGATCTTTTTCGGTTGGTGCGAAGAGTACGTAGACGCCTTCTTTTTCAAGCTTTTCGATATCTGCGGCGAAAGTACGAGGATATTTATCAAAATCTTCGTTCGGACCAAACTGTAAACGATTGACGAAAATTGACGCCACAACGGGGTCACCATGCTTGCGCGCCAGACGCATCAGGCTCAGGTGGCCATCGTGCAGATTACCCATGGTGGGAACGAAGACCGTACGCAACTGACCACGCAATTGGTCACGCAACTCATCAATCGAAGAGATGATTTTCATCGGATTAGGATCAGCAGAAAGGGCTGGGCTCCGGTATTTTTGAACAGCGGCTCAGCACCACAGGTTAATTCGGTGAATAGGACAGGCGCACATAAATCGGCGCGAATGCTTCAGCTTGGGTGATTTCGATCAGCGCTTCTTTTGCCAGCTCCAGCAGTGCGATGAAATTCACGACGACCACGGGCACACTACGAGAGGGATCGAAGAGCTCATGAAACTCGACGAATTTGGTTGATTGGAGATGACGCAATATCGAGCTCATGTGCTCACGTACCGATAATTCCTCGCGCGAGATCGTGTGCCTTACAGTCAGTTTTGCGCGCCGCAGAAGATCGCTCCATGCAGTCTGCAGATCGACGACATTGACATCAGGGAAGCGCGTGACGACGGCTTGATCCACAAAAATTTGCGTGCGCACAAAATCGCGTCCAACCTGGGGCAGCGTGTCCAACTGGACTGCTGCAAGCTTCATTTGCTCGTACTCAAGCAGACGGCGCACGAGTTCAGCGCGCGGATCGGCTGGTTCCTCGCCTGAGGCTACTTTTTTCGAGGGTAGCAGCATGTGTGATTTGATTTCAATCAGCATCGCCGCAATCAGAAGGTAATCAGCCGCGAGTTCGAGATTACGCTTGCGAATCTGCTCGATGTAACCCAAGTACTGTACTGTGACCTGCGCCAGCGGAATATCGAGAATATTGAAGTTTTGTTTGCGGATCAGGTAGAGCAGCAGATCGAGCGGACCTTCGAAGGCCTCAAGAAAAACCTCCAACGCATCGGGTGGAATGTAGAGGTCAGTGGGTAGCTTGAACAGAGGCTCGCCGTACAGTTTTGCAAACGCGACGCGGTCAACAACGCTCGGTTCAAGGACGGCACCGGGGGCGCTGTCCAAAGCATCAGTGAAAGTCTCGGCCGCTACACTCATCAGTGGTTCTGGTATACGTAGGCGGATTGGTGCACGCGAGATTCCTGCGAGCGACGCATGTTGTCGAGATCGATAGGTTCCTTATCCCACAAGCGAGCGCGGCCCGCGCGCTGGCCCTCTTCGATGGCGGGATTTTTTTGTTTCATTTCAACGAGGAATTGCGTGAATTCGGAAACGTATCCACTCTTCTTGATGAACCAAGCCATAACCAGACCCGCTAAAAAACGTTAAGCCGTATTTTACCCCGATTGCCTCTCATCGAATCCGCATTCCTGGCTGAGCGCCCCGCCAAGGTTCAAGAATGTAGATACCCGGATCCGTTTTTTCATCGGCGGCCGAGGCGGCGAGCACCATG
>SXGS01435414.1_pt1 | contig 20406 bp, 10 predicted proteins | sample 3174681 | NCBI WGS metagenome assembly SXGS01 (sample SAMN11356861, study PRJNA531348) | freshwater metagenome | isolation source: freshwater sample F1-80 | place: China: Fuxian Lake, Yuxi | collected 2017-12-25 | reverse complement strand
CAAAACTCTTGCTGCTGCTCCGTCTGCCAATGTCCCATCGCCATTCCCAGCTCCTCCTGCTCGAGAGTCCCTCAAGGTCGCAGATCATAGCGCCCTGTCACACACGTCAACCCAACGACGGCTTTTTCAACAGGCTGCTATGCCGTGCAGTGAATGAACTTCGGACAAACAATCAAAGAGGGCCGGTGCGACTTTCGGACTGTTAGATCACCGAGGTGAGGGGATTAGAGGTCAATACCGCTGGTAAACTCGCAATCATGAATCAAGTGGTCGGAATTGATGCCCACATGACAATCGGAAATGAGACCGCGATAATAGAATTTGTCGTCGGCTTTGCTGAAAACGGAAGACCGTTTCGCAAGCCGATCGCTGATCTCATCGAGCCGTCCTTGTGATGTCAAGGACGATCTTCTCTCGGACATTGATGTGACACGGGCGTGAATTGTGAGGCGTATTTTGTGCGTCTCCGGCCGTTGATATTGGCTCCAACCGCCCCCGCCGCATTTACGGTGTAAGCGTCCCTGAATGGCAAATCTTGAACGTGGCATTGAGTGATTGCGCTCGCTTGAATAGCTGGGAAAAGTCGTGACGTTCGGCAGCGATGGCGATTAAGCATTCTCCGGGCAGTTGGATTTGTGGCTACTTTGTGCAAACATTCGTAGTACAAACATCCGTAGCGTGAGTGAGGGAGTCTGAGGTCACCTCAAGTCACTGACTTCGAGGTTTTGAGATGAAAACCACATCGATGCGCACATTCTTTTTCGCCAGGGAGTTGTTTTTGCCGCATCCCTTCATGGGGAAGGGTAAAGCATCACCATTCGCGATCCACGAAATGTCCCAGCAGCTTGGTTCGGTGATTTTTCTGTGCGCTGGTTGGCTATTACTGGCGGTCCTTGGATGCTCGAGTGGGTCGTCTCCGAGTAAGCCGCCGGAGAGCGGTTCCGTCAATACGGGCAAGTCTTCGGCTGGGAATACCCCATCGGTCTCAACGGCCATGGCATTTGAAGACGTCACGGAGCGTTCAGGGGTGAAGTTCACCTATCGCAACGGGAACGAGGCAGGTGAGGTGGCTATTTTGGAATCGCTTGGCGGCGGAGTTGGACTCTTCGATTTCGACAACGACAGCGATATGGATCTGTTTCTTCCGGGCGGGGGACATTACAGCGAGAAACGCGGAAAAGGGCGCGATGTGCTCGGCTGGCCGCATGCGATCTATCGGAATGACGGCGATTGGCATTTCACCGAGGTCACATCGGAAGCGGGAGCCGCCATCAAGACGCTTTACAGTCACGGAGCCTCGGCGGCGGACTTCGACAACGACGGTTTTTGCGATGTCCTGGTGACGGGGTATGGAGGACTCTTGCTGCTGCATAACCGCGGCGACGGGACCTTTGAGGAAGTTGCAAAGTCGTTTGGCCTGACCGATTCGATGTGGAGTAGCGCCGCAGCCTGGGGCGACTTCAACAAGGATGGAACCTTGGATGTTTATGTGTCTCACTATGCCGATTGGTCGTTCCAGAAGCATCCGTTTTGCCCAGGCCCCAAACCGGATTCTCGCGAATCGTGTCCGCCGCGTGAGTTCATCGGGTTGCCTCACACGATGTACTTCAACACGGGCGACGGCTCGTTTCGTGATGTCACAGGTGAGAGCGGATTGGTCCCCGGCGGTAAAGGTTTGGGAGTCCTGACCGCTGACCTGGATCTCGATGGCGACGTTGATGTGTATGTGGGCAATGACACCGTCGCGAACTTTCTCTATCGGAATGATGGCACGGGGAAGTTCGAAGAGGTGGGGTTGATCAGCGGAACGGCTCTCAGCCAAGTGGGAAGTGCCGATGGGAGCATGGGAGTCGATGTTGGTGATTTCAATTTGGACGGCCGCCCGGATTTGTGGGTGGTGAACTATGAGCGGGAGAGCAACGCCCTGTATCGCAACGATGGAAATGGTTTCTTTCAGCACGTCAGTCAGGGAACGGGAATCGTCGCCGTGGGAGGGTTGTACGTCGGTTGGGGGACTGCGTTCGCCGACCTCGATCTGGACGGCGATGAGGATCTGTTCGTCTCGAATGGTCACGTCATTCGATATCCCGTCAATGCGCCGATCCGACAAGCGCCGTTGCTGTTTGATAATCAAAACGGAAAACGGATGGTGAACGTGGCCGCGAATGTCGGTCCGTATTTTCGAGAAGGGCACGAGGGACGAGGATCAGCGGCCGGAGACATCGATGATGACGGAAAGCTCGACTTGGTGATCTCGCGGCTGAATCAGCCTGTCGCATTGCTGAGGAATTCGTCTCAGACGTCGCATCACTGGTTGTCGCTGCGGTTGGTTGGACTTCAGAGCCCGCGCTTGCCGGTCGGTGCCGTCGTGAAATTGACGAGCGGAACCAAGACTCAAACTCGGCAGGTCAAAGGGGGAACAAGTTTCGCTTCCTCAATTGATCCGCGTTTGGTCTTTGGGCTGGGAAACGCGGAAGCGATGCCATCTGTTGAGATTGTTTGGCCTTCGGGGCAAGTCCAACAGGTGCCCGAGTTGGTGATGGATCGGCATTGGGTGATTCGCGAAGGGCTTGATCCGGTCCCTGAATGACCAGACTCGAAGAAATTGTATGATTCGATGGTTCCACTTCGACTGTCTGGCTTGTCGTAGTTTGGGACAAGCAGCGCTTCGCCGCGCCGGCCCAACTGGTATTTTCAGAGGGTTTTCTAGTGGGCCGGCGCTCGGTAAAAGCTCGTCTCACCCGACGTCGTTGCAAGTCAGACAGTCGAACTTCGCGTCTTTTCGACTGGTATTCGCGCGCAAGGTTGGCGGACTTCTAGGATACTTTTGCACCGTCCTTTGGCTGTGTGGTTGCGAAAAACCTTCACAGAAAGATCGCCCGGTTGTCACGACGATCGATCCAGCAAAGGTTATGGCGATCAAGACACCGTCCGACGAAGCTTTGCTCAAGAAACTTTGTCAGCAGTGCCATCTATTTGCGGAGCCAGGCACGCTTGCCAAAGACGAATGGGAAAAAGCGGTCACGCGGATGGTTCCGATGACCGGTTACGGCAAAGTCGTCGCGCCACAACGCTTGGAAACGACGGCCATCGTCGAGTGGTTTCTCGAACGGGCTCCCGAGAAGTTGCAGTTGGCTGATCGAGTGTCGCTTCCGGAGCAGCTGCCACCATTACGCCGCGTCACAGTGCGTTCCTCGCCATCGGACGAGTCCTCTTTTGTCTCTCAAATCAAATTGTTGACTTCGCCCTCCGGCGAGCGGCGTCTGCTGACCTGCGACATGCATCGCGGCTGGATCTGCGAGATTACTTCGTTGGACGGCGCTCCTGAATCACGAATTGTCAGTGATCAAGTGCCGCATTCATGCCGGTTGGAGCCGATTGATCTGAACGGCGACGGCGACTTGGATTACTTGGTGGCAAATATCGGCTCGTTCGCGGCGATGGACCACAATCTCGGTTCGGTCGACTGGCTGCGTTCCAAGAATCGCCAGTGGGAGCGTGTCGTTCTTAGCGACTATCTCGGACGTGTCGCCGACGTCAAATCGTTTGACTTCGATGCAGACGGTGACTTGGACATCGCGGTCGCCGAATTTGGGTGGCGCACGACAGGGCGTGTGTTGTTGCTGGAAAACACCACACGGCGATCTGGCAGAACGACTCTGCCGAAATTCGAGCAGCGGACGCTCGACGAGCGACACGGGGCCGTGCAAATTGAAATCGCCGACCTGGATGGCAATGAGCGTCCGGATGTCATCGCGCTGTTGGCTCAAGAGCATGAATCGCTTTTCGTGTACCTCAATCAGCCCGACGGTTCGTTCCTGCCTCGCGAACTTTTTCGCGCGCCGCATCCGGTCTGGGGCTACTCGGGATTTCAGTTGATCGACCTGAATGGTGACGGCAGGCTCGATGTGCTGATCACCAACGGAGACATGATGGATGGGCCGACGCTCAAGCCGTATCACAGCATCAGCTGGTTGGAGAACGTCGGCGATCTGAAGTTCGAGCCACACACTCTGGCGGAACTCCCCGGAGTCCACCGGGCCGAGGCGGCCGATCTCGACGGCGATGGCGACCTCGACATCGTGGCCTGCACGCTGGTTCCCGAAGGATCGGCGCAGCAAGCCGTCAAACAGCAAAGCTCACTGCCTCCCGCGCTAGTCTGGCTCGAACAAACCGCGCCGGGCCAATTTGAGTTTCACGTTTGGGAGCGTGGTCCGGGCCGCTACCCAACTCTGACGACCGGCGACTTTGACGGTGACGGAAAACCCGATGTCGCGCTGGGGATCGGCCTGTGGGAGAAGCCGCGTCCCAACGAGTCGCTGCTTGGCTATGTGGAATTGTGGCTGAGCGGCAAGGGTAATCCGGCGAGCACCAACAGATAGATTCCGGAGCTATCTCAACCCACTCCACCAGATTGTCACGGCACCCTGAGTTGCGGCCTCGCGATTCAGGAACCAGCCGGTGGCAATGTCCAAGTCTCCGTCGTTGTCGAAGTCGGCCAGTTCAATTGCCGCGTGGACGCAGTTTCCCGTTTCGAGGACATGTCGCAGGAACTGTCCCGGCTGACGCTGTTCCAACCAAATCAGCGAGTCCAATCGACCGCGAATCGATTCGTTGCGAGTCGTCGCCGGCAAGTGCGAAGCGGCCACGATATCGAGGTCGCCATCGCCATCGAGGTCGCCTGCCAAGGCCCGATGAACGCCGGGCATGGATGTGAGCCGGTGCAGAACGAATGGAAACGATCCTGTGTTCTCCAGCCATTGGATGCCGTGATCGGGCTTGATCAGACTGCTATCGAACGTGTCGCCATTGGCATACAGCACGTCCTGATCGCCGTCACCATCCAGGTCGGCAAGTTGGATTCCGCTCGAGCCGAAGGCGGGGTCATCGGCCGTCGCGAGACGCTGTTTTTCAAAGACTCCGTCGCCCCGATTCAGAAATGCTTCGATGACTTCAAACTCTTGGCTGATTAGAGCCACAAAGTCCGGGCGGCCATCCTGATTCAAATCCACCACGGGCACATGAATCGCACCCGGACGCGTGTCGAGAATCTGAGGCACAAACTGTGGCGATCGTGCATCACCGTTGTTCCTTAGACACAGAATTCGCCCCGTTTTGTGCCAACCGAATTCTGCGACCACCAAATCCAAGTCTCCGTCTCCATCGAAGTCCGCCGGTTGCACATCGGCCACACGCCCCATGTTTTCGCACAAAGACTGGATGACCTGCGATGGACCGCCGTTTTGGAAATCGGGCAACCAGATCACTTGGCCTTGGTTGTGGTCGGCGGGTTGAAAGCTGCCCAAGTCAGCGACCACCAGATCCGGATCGCCGTTGCCGTTCAAGTCGCAAATGCTGGTCGCAGCGGGATTCCTGAGTGTGGCAATCTTTCGCATCGAGTGTTCTGGGGATGCTGGCTGACACCAAAAAACACCTCCACCCGCCATATCGCTCACGAGCAGATCCGGTGCGGATTTCATGCTGCGCGATAATCGGCAAACAAACGAGATTGCGGGAGATGTGAGTTTGCCAGCCGATCGTGGGATGACGATCTCAGTCGACCGAAACGAAATTCGATTTAAATTGGGCTCCGTTTTGGCTTGCCGAAACGCCAAGGTCGCCGGGGCGCGCGCGCGAAAGTAATTCACCACCGTTTGCATCGGTGGCGGATCGAGATCTTTTCTTCCTGACAGATAATAAAAGTCGTATCCGCGCTTCACTTCATCGTACCAGGCGTCCTTCGGAAAGCTGTCCGACTTCGGTATGACGTGACACGCGCTGCAAAATGTGACAATCTCCTGAACGGTTTGGTCCGATGAGCTGGCGACGCGTGTCGATTCGAGTGCTGGCGTGACCGGCGGTGCATCCGGCGTTGATCGCTTCACGGACTCTAGCGCCGCGAGAACCAACGCTACTGCGATGGCCGCCAATCCGATCAGCCAGTATTTCCCAGTGCTCAATGGCGCGGCCCGCGAGTCTACCTGAAGATTCGGTAAAGAGGGTTCGTGATTGATCATGTCGAGTTGTAGTCTGAATCGAGGCTTCGTCGCGATAAGTCGAGTCAATGCAATGGCTCAATACGAAGCCCTGATTGACAATCTCGAAAGCGATCCTTGAACGAACTTCCGAATTGAAGAGTCTTCTCCCGAAGTCAGTCGATGTGAGCGTCACTCGTCATAAGACATGTGATGGCAACGGCATGATCTTCTGTCGCGGAGAATACGCCAGGCTTGCTTGAGTTTTTCCCTGAAAGGGTGGTTCATGTTTCAGTGCAATCGTCGGTTCGCATTTACTCTGATTGAGTTGCTGGTTGTCATCGCGATCATCGCGGTCTTGATCGCTCTGCTTTTGCCGGCTGTGCAACAAGCACGCGAAGCGGCCAGACGCAGCACCTGCAAGAACAACCTGAAGCAGTATGGTCTGGGGCTGCATAACTACCACGACACCAGTGGCATGCTTCCGCCTGCTGGCTCAAATTGGGGGAGCCCCCAAATTGGATGGCAACCCAAAATCCTGCCATTCATGGATCAGGCTAATATCTTCAAACAGCTCGACATGATGTCGGGAACGGCCTGGGATTCTACGTTGTCCGATGGGCGCCGCGCACGGCAGGTGAATGTCCCGTATGCACGTTGCCCAACCGACCCGTCGGGTAAAGTGCAGGGCACCGATCACGGCGGCTGGGCTCAAACGAGCTATACGGGAAGCCTTGGTTCTCAAAGAACCCCGTCCGCAAATGGTGGATGCAACCAATTCTTGACAGCTGGCGTGAATTACCAGCAACCCGGGGGATCTGCCGATCACGGAAACACGAACAGGGTCGATACTCTTTCAGGCGCGTTTGGTCGGCTGGGACCAAACATCAAGTTCGCGTCTTTTTCCGACGGGCTGACAAGCACATTTCTTGTAGGCGAGATTTTGTCGGATTGCCACGATCACGACGCTGGATGGTGGCACTACAACGGGATGGGCAATGCCCACGCCTCAACCTCCTCTCCCTTGAACATCATGTGTAGCTGCCCGGCGCTGGCCTCGGCCACGGCTGCTTCTGCGCCGCAGTGCTTTCCTGGGGGAACTGACTGCCGCCCTGCGTCGAACTGGAACTATGCATGGGGCTTCAAGTCGGCCCACAAGGGAGGAGCTCATTTCGTGATGGGAGACGGTGCCGTTCGGTTTATTAACCAAAATGTCGATTACCAGACTTATCAGAATCTAGGTGCTCGGGCCGACGGCAAGACTCTCGGCGATTTTTGATCCAAGGATCGCGTTGGCGATACCGAAGACTCAGTCGCCGAAAACATTCGATTGAGCTGAACGCCGCGGCAATTCTGCTCAATAAAGAATTTGAAGACTCAAAATGGAGAGAATTGTGTTGCATCGAGGGCCTTTGTTACTGGTTGTGGTTTGTGCTGCCATGCTTGGGTGTGGCCAAGATGAAGGCGGTCCCCAATTGGCCGAAGTCTCGGGAACCGTGAACTATCATGGGAAGCCACTTGAGGGTGCGAACGTGACGATGATCAGCCCCGGCGGGCATTTGTCGTCCGGAACGACGACCTCTGACGGCAAGTTCAAAATGACAACGGCGGGGCGTCCAGGCGTGCCGCTCGGTAAAGCAAAAGTTGGTGTGGTGAAAATGTCAGCGCCGGCGGTCAAAGCGGACGTTGCCAGCATGAAGCCGGAGGACATGCAGAAGATGCAGGTCGCCGGAGGCGGCAAAGCGACGGAGTTGACTCCGAAGAGCGAGATTCCTGAGAGGTATGCACAGCCAGACAGGAGCGGACTCGGGGCCGAAGTTGTGGCCGACGTCCAAAAAAACGTCTTCACCTTTGATCTGGTCGACTGAGAATTCCTGTCGGCCAGGCGATTGACTGAATTGCGCAATATTGCCGCCAGCAAGAAAACGAACTCGCCCTTAACGCTCGAATACGGATCGCAGAAATCAGCCGAGTGGTGCTAGTACCGGTTGTACGGCATGAGCCGGGGCTAATGCTGCGCGGCTAGTTGTCGGAATCCGGATAAGGGGACGGCTCTGGCCGGCGGCAATGTTGAAGTGGCGTCTCTTCCAGCGTCGGCGGATTGCCCTGCTCATCAGCGCTCTGGTCTGCTTAGCAATCGCCAGCCCGCGAGTGTATCAGTGGCGGCAAATGACGGTCGCACGCCAGGCTCTGGCTGCTGGTCGTCCGGAAGTTGCCATTCCGATGCTGCAACGGATGGCTGAATCTGCTTCGCATGACGCCGAGGTGCAGTATCTCTTGGCCGTCGCTGAGCGTCGGTCCGGGCATTTAGATCGCGTTTCGTCGCCGCTGCAACGTGCTGCCAAGCTGGGTTGGTCGAAGGACGATATAGATCGGCAATTGTTACTGGTCATGGCCCAAAATGGCGACATCGACGAGTCCGATCCTCGGTTAAAATCGATCATGATCCGAGGGGCCAGTGACGAAGCGGCTGAAGAAATCTACGAGGCACTCGCGATTGGATATCTCAAAACGTATCGCTTGAAAGAGGCGTGGGAATGTCTCAGTTCTTGGAGCAGTTGGCAGCCGCAGGCCATCTTTCCAAAAGTTTGGCGAGCGGATATTTGCCATCGAATCAACAATCGCTCTGGTGAGGAGAGCGAGTACCGAGCCATCTTGGCGATCGATCCAAAGCACTGTGAAGCTCGCCGCCGCTTGGCCGACGTGTTGAAGGACACCAGTCGCGTTGAAGAGGCGCGGCAAGAATACGAACGCTGTTTGCGAACGTGCGTATCGACTCCGGAAGTGCTCATCGGATTGGCGGAGTGCCATCGACGTCTGGCTCAAGTTCAGTCTGCCGTTCCGCTCTTAAAGCAAGCACTGGATCGGAACCTGTCGGCGGTTCAACGCGCATCCGTCTTGTCTGAATTGGGCCAGATCGCTGCGGACGACGGCCGTTTTCAAGAGGCCATCGTGGAACTCGACGAGGCAACTCGTCTCGCGCCCTACCAGGCACCGATTTGGTACTCACTCTCTCAAGCCTATGCCCGAATGGGGAACGAAATCCGATCGCGCGAGTTGTTAGAACAATCAGAACGGATTCGATCCCAGAGCCTGCGCGTCGAGGAAATCACGCAGCAGTTGCTAAAGACCCCGAACAATGCCGATCTGCGCTACGAGGCGGGCAGAATCATGATGGACCTGGGCATGAAGAAAGAAGGAGCCGGCTGGCTGCAAACAGCCATTCAAATTCAGCCCAACCATCGCTTGGCGCGGGAAGCATTGGCTGCCTACGCCGCAGAAATCCCCGCCACATCGCCTGACGTTCTGAAAGAAGACTAACTTGCGGCGGCACTGTTGTTACGAAAATGGCGTCACGACCTGAGTTGAGATTGGAATCTCGCGAGCCTGCGATCACTCTTCGTTGCCACTCCCACGCGGCTGGTTACGATGTTGCCGCGTTCCGCCCGTCGGAGGCGGAGTTCTGGCTGGCCGGTCTTGCGATACACCTCTTTCGCGAACGTGGCAATCTTTGATCGCCTGCGCTCGCGCTCGACTGGTTGGCTCGCCGCGATGCACATCATTGAGATCGAGTGCCACGATGGGAGAGGATCGTTCTAAGCCGATTGACTCCTCGATCGTCGGCCGGACGCCGTTCGGAAATGACTCATCGGACGTTGCACCTCAACCAGTGGACGAGGCTGAAAATTCGCTTGCAGGACAGATGGCTGTTGCACCGATCGCTCGACAAGTCTCTCCGGCACCCTCCACTTTGAAGGGCACGCAAGCGGATCGTGAGACGCTCGCGGAGCCGATTATCTCGGATTCGGAGGGCGTCACTTCCGGAGGTGAAGATTCGGTCAACCAGATTGGCCGCTACCGCTTGATCGGGATTCTCGGTCAAGGCGCGATGGGCATTGTCTACTTGGCTCACGATCTCGACAGCCAGCGTGACGTGGCTCTCAAACTGCCGAAATTCGGCAGCACGAACAGCGCCGTCAACAGCAACCTCCTCCAGCGGTTTTATCGCGAGGCCCGTGCGACCGGGAATTTGGATCATCCCAATATCTGCCGCTTCTATGACGTGGGGCAAACGGACGGCAAGCATTACATCGCGATGGCGTACGTCGAAGGGAGGTCGCTGGCCGACTATCTCGATCAAGGGGAAGTCCTCCCTCAACCACAAGCGGTCGTGCTGGTCCGCAAGTTGGCCGACGCTTTGCAGCATGCTCACGGGCGCGGCATCGTGCATCGCGATCTCAAGCCCGCCAACGTCATGCTGGATCTTCACGGCGAGCCGATCGTCATGGATTTCGGCTTGGCCTGCGAGATCGCGGAGTCGCCCGACATTCGAATCACGCAGTCGGGGACCATTCTCGGTTCGCCCGCGTACATGTCTCCCGAACAGGCGGACGGTCAGATCAAAAAGATCGGGCCACTCAGCGATCTCTACAGCCTGGGGGTCATTCTGTACGAACTGTTGACCGGCCAGCTTCCGTTTCGAGGCTCGGTCACTGCGGTGCTGGTCCAGATTCTGACGCGGAATCCGCAGCCGCCGTCGGAACTGCGGCCGGATGTCGATTCGCAGTTGGAATCCATCTGTCTGAAGATGCTGGCCAAGCAGCCCAGTGACCGATTCGCGTCGATGCAGCAGGTCGTCGAGGCGCTCGACGGATACCTGACGCGGGTTTCGCCCGCAACCCGTAGCTTGGGACTCCGTCCCGAGCCGGTCGGGACGGAGTCCCAACCTACGAATCGCGCTCCCGCATCGGTGTCTGTTGTCGCGTCGCTGGCGGACAAGCAGCAGGTGATGGCTCGGCAGTGCCAGCAGGCGATCGCGCGAGCGCGGCGGGCGGGCGATCTGGAACAAGCCATCCGCTTCCTCAAGCGGTTGGCCACGTCGAAAAGCTCCAAGATCGTGGAGTTCACTCGCTGGGCACAGCAGGAACTCCCCAAGTTTGAAGCCGAGCTTGAACGCGTGCTGCGCGAAGGTCGCGAGCGCTACGACGCCGCCAAGCGGGCAGTGGCGTCTCAGCGGTACGAGAAAGCCGCGGAGCTGCTGCGTTCGATTCACCCCGCCGGCCGCTCGCCGCAAGTCGTGGCTCTGGAACAGCGAGTGACCGACCTCAACGACGAGGTTCAATTCCTTCTGGCAGAAGTGCAAACCGGACTCCGACGGAACACCAAGAAAAGTCCCCCCGCGAGCCTGACGGAAAAACTCGATCGCCTGCGAGAGCTTCAACCCGACGATCTCGAAGTCCAACGCTTGTCGCAAGAGTTCGCCGACCGAACCAAACCGCCTCCGCAAACTTTTCGGCAACGTTCCGGCATTGAGCCTCGCCGAGTCGCCCTCATCGCCACAGTCTGCGTCGTTTTGTTCGTGCTCATTGGGATTGGTTGGCTGTACCGAGCCTCTCTCTTTTCGTCCAACGATTCCCTAGTTTCTGATCCCAAGCCACCGATCGGAATAGCCACTGGCCCGCAACCTCGTCCGGGCACAACAGTGGTCACGAGCGGTCAGGAATCACTCGCGTTGAAAGGGCATACCAGCTCTGTCGCGAGCGTGGCGTTTAGCGCGGACGGGAAACGACTGGCGTCGGCAAGCGGCGATAAGACGGTGAAAGTGTGGGACGCCGAGAGCGGTCAGGCGAGGCTCACTTTGAAAGGACACACCAATCCGGTCATGAGCGTGGCGTTTAGCGCGGACGGGAAACGGCTGGCGTCGGCAAGCAGCGATCAGACGGTGAAGGTGTGGGACGCCACGAGCGGTCAGGAGACGCTTACGTTGAAAGGACACACCGACGGAGTCAACAGCGTAGCGTTTAGCCCGGACGGGAAACGGCTGGCGTCGGGCAGTTACGATCAGACGGTCAAAGTGTGGGATCTGACTTTCCAGAATAGTGCGGACATTGTTTCCAAGCCGCCGATCGGAATCGCCACTGACTTGCAACTTCCCCGGTCGTTGAAGAACAGCATTGGGATGGAACTGGTCCTGATAGAACCGGGTGAGTTTCTGATGGGCAGCAGTGACGCGGACGTGCAGGAGTCTCTCCAAGCCGACAGCAATCTCAAGGAGTACCTCAAGGCAGAGCAACCCCAACATCCTGTTCGAATCACGCAGCCGTTCTACATGAGTAAGTACGAAGTGACGCAGGCCGAGTACCAGCAGGTCATGGGGACGAATCCGAGTTACTGTGCGAGCAGCGGTGCCGGCAATGCCAGCGTGGCAAAACTGGACACGCGCCGTTTTCCCGTCGAACAAGTGTCATGGAATGAGGCCATTGACTTCTGCAACAAACTCAGCAAACGAGACGGGCTGACGGCGTGCTATGACCAGAACCGACAACGGGTGTCTGATCGCGGTTATCGTCTGCCGACCGAAGCGGAATGGGAATACGCGTGCCGCGCGGGAACCACGACGCCGTTTCACTTCGGCAGCGTGCTCAACGGCGAGCAAGCCAACGTCCCTGGACAGTATCCCTACGGCACCATGACGAAGGGGACCAACTTGGCACGAACCACGGCCGTGGAGGCTCCGAATTATCCACTGAACGCCTTCGGACTGGCCCAAACGCACGGCAACGTGTGGGAATGGTGCGAAGACATCTTTGATGCGAAGACCTATGCGGGACGTAGTGGCGTGACGAACGATCCAGTTGTGATGAGTGGTTCTGGGTCTCGTGTTATGCGTGGTGGCTGCTGGCACAACAATCCGTGGTTCGCTCGCTCCGCCTATCGCCACGGGGACTCTCCCGACCTCCGTAACGGCGGCATCGGCTTTCGGGTTATGTGTTCGCCGGGCGTGAGTATTGAGACTCCTGCCAAGACACCACCCGCGTCCGAACGAACGAGTACGGCACCGGAATCGAACGTGAAACCGGCCCCTGATCCCACCTCGCCTCCAATCAGGTTGATGAAGAACAGCATTGGGATGGAACTGGTCCTGATCGAACCGGGTGAGTTTCTGATGGGAGCACTCAATTCCGAAGCAAAGGCGCTACCCAACGAGAAGCCCGAACATCGCGTGCGAATCACACAGCCATTTTACATGGGTAAGTACGAAGTGACGCAGGCCGAGTATCAGCAGGTCATGGGAACGACTCCGAGCAACTTTGCGAGCAGCGGTGGCGGTAAATCGAGCGTGGCCAATCAGGACACGCGTCGGTTTCCTGTCGACAGTGTGTCGTGGAATGACGCGGTCGACTTCTGCAACAGGCTCAGCGAACAAGAGGGGAAGACGGCGTGCTATGACCAGAACCGGCAACGGGTGTCTGATCGCGGTTATCGTCTGCCGTCCGAAGCGGAATGGGAATACGCCTGCCGTGCCGGAACCACGACGCCGTTTCAATTCGGCCATGTGCTCAACGGCAACCAGGCCAACGTCGACGGGAGGTATCCCTACGGCACCAAGACGAAGGGGACATACTTGGAGCGACCCACGGCGGTGGATGATCCGAAGTATCCGACGAATGCGTTTGGACTGGCCCAGATGCATGGCAATGCGTGGGAATGGTGCGAGGACGTCTACGACGAGAACGCCTATACCGGGCGCAATGGCGTGACGACGAACCCGCTCGTGACGAGTGGCTCACCGCATCGTGTTTTGCGTGGCGGCTCCCATGTCGACGATCCGAGACTCGCACGTTCTGCCAGCCGCGCCGGCTACACTCCCGGCGTCTGGCGCGACGGCTACGGCGTTGGCCGCCTCGGTTTTCGGATTGTGTGTTCGTCTGGCGCGAGGACTCAGTAACGGAATCCGAGTGCCTGACCGCTCTTCGTTGCCACTCCCGCGCGTCTGGTTACGATGTCGCCCCGTTCCGCCCGTCGGAGGCGGAGGTTTGGCTGGCCGGTCGTGCGACTCACTTCTTTCGCGAACGAGGCAGTCTGGGATCGCCTGGTTACGCGCTCGATCGGTCAGCTCCGTGACGCACATCACTGAGTGAGGGAGCCGAGAATGTCGAAGCACAAGGTCGATGAGATCAGGAATGTTGCCTTCGTAGGGCATGGGCATTCGGGGAAGACCACGCTGGCCGACTTGCTGCTGTTCAAGGCCGGAGTCGGCACGCGAGCCGGGTCGGTCGATGACGGCACCAGCCTGCTCGACACAGACGAGGAAGAGAAAGAAAAGAAGCAGTCGATCTTTTCCCACGTCTGCCGCTACGAGCACGCCGATCATCGCGTGAATCTCATCGACTGCCCCGGCTATCCCGATTTCATCGGCCAAGTCTGTGGCGCGCTACGCGCCGTCGAAACAGCCGTCGTTGTTCTGAATGCCAACGCTGGCTTGGAAGTGAATGCTCGGCGGTGTTTTCAACTGGCGTCCGACGAGCATCTCGCACGCATGATCGTGGTCAACCGCGTGGACGGCGACAATGTCGATATTCCCAACTTGGTCGCGACCATCCGCGAACATTGGGGCAGTTCCTGCGTTCCAATCAACGTGCCGAACGGTACCGGATCGAAGTTCACCGCGGTTCACAGCGCATTGCAAATCAAAGGGGAAGTTCCCGCGGGACTGCCGCTCAATCCCCAGGACTATCACCAGGCATTGATGGACGCGATCGTCGAAGCGGACGAGGCATTGATGGAACGCTTCCTCGGCGGTGAAGACGTTTCCGAAGAGGAAATCATTCATCTCATCGGAAAGGCGATCGGACATGGTTCGCTGATCCCGATTCTGTTCACGTCGGCCAAATCGGGTGTCGGTGTGCAAGAACTCGGCGACGCTCTGGCCGATTATGCGCCGACGCCGCTGGACGAAGATCATCATGCAACCGGCGAAGGTGGGAAGGACATCGTCGTCAATCCCTCACCGGACGAGCCGTTTGTCGCGCAGGTCTTCAAAGTTCGCATCGATCCGTTCGTTGGCAAGATGGCTTATCTCCGCGTCTTCTCTGGCCACATTGCCAAGGACACGGTGGTTCAAGACCATCGCAACAACAAGACCATGAAGCTCAGCAATCTGCTGGAAGTGCAAGGCTCGAAGACGGAGCCGGTCGATTATGCCACCTCGGGCGACATCATCGCCGTCGCGAAAGTCGAAGATCTGTCGGTCGGTGACACGGTCTCGGCCCAGGGGGTTCATATCGACTTTCCTTCCATTCACTTCCCGCGTCCGATGGTCGGACTCGCCGTGACTCCGAAGACCGCCGCCGATCAGCAAAAGATTTCTGTGGCTCTTCACAAGATCGAAGAGGAAGACCAGACCTTCCACGTCATGCGTGAGGCTCAGACGCACGAGATGGTCATCCAAGGAATGAGCGACCTGCATCTACAAGCGATCGTCCATCGACTCCATAGGCGGGACAAAGTCGATGTCAACACCGCGATGCCACGCATCCCTTATCGCGAGACTTGCAACATGAACGCCGAGGGGATGTATCGCCACAAGAAGCAGTCGGGCGGCTCCGGCCAGTTCGCCGAGGTCCACTTCCGCATCGGCCCGCTGCCGCAAGGGATCGTGCCCGAAGAATACTTCATCAAAGAACGCTTCGAGAGCCTGCGGTCGTTCCACTACGACCCGGTACTGAATTTCGCGTTCCTCGATTGTGTCACCGGCGGCAGCGTCCCCAACAACTTCATCCCGGCCGTCGAGAAAGGAATCAAAGAACGGATGGAGAAGGGCGTGCTTGCCGGCTATCAAGTTCAAGATTGTTGGTGTGCGTTGTTTTTTGGCAAAGACCATCCGGTGGACAGCAACGAAACCGCGTTTAAGACTGCCGGCCGACAATGCTTCAAGGAAGTCTTCGGCAAAGCAAAGCCAGCGTTGCTCGAACCCATCGTGAAAGCTGAGATCATGGTCCCCGGCGAAAAACTCGGCGACATCACCAGCGACCTCAACACGCGCCGCGGCCGCATGGAAGGCATGGATACTCTTCCCGGCAACTTCACGGTCGTAAAAGCCTCGGTCCCATTGTCCGAAATGCAGACCTACGCTCGATCGCTGTCGAGCATCACCGGCGGCCAAGGCTCGTACACGTTTGAGCCCAGCCACTACGAAGTCGTGCCCGGCAACGAGCAACAGAAGATCGTGGCCTCCGCCAAAGTTCACGAAGAGGAAGAATGATTGGCTGGCGGAAAATGTGGGGCGAAAGATCTCGACCTCATTACGTTCCGTGTCCTTGTCATGATCTTGGCCCTCCATTTTTCGCCAACTTTGTTTCGCTCGCCTCTCAACTTTGGAGAACTCGCATGATCCACAAAATGCTTTTGCCAATCATTCTGCTGCCTTTGTTTCTCACGTCAGTCCGCGCCGCAGACGAAGATTTCAAATCGATCTTCGACGGCAAGTCGCTGGCCGGCTGGCACAAGAACCCCGAACGAATCGGCCACGGCACTGGCGGAAGCTGGACTGTCGAGGACGGAGCCATCTCTGGCGAGCAAGACCCACCCGGCAGCGGCAACGGCGGCATCCTGCTGACCGATGAAAAGTTCAAAGACTTTGAGTTGTTGATCGACATGAAGCCCGATTGGGGCGTCTGCTCTGGCTTATTCGTGCGGTCCAACGACAAAGGCCAATGCTTTCAAATGATGGTGGACTATCACGACCGAGGAAACGTTGGCCACATCTACGGCGAAGGAACCGGCGGCTTCAACACGCGACCGTATGACATCTTCGGCGAGGAGAAGGACGGAAAGCTGTTGAAGCTGTTCGCTAAGCCGACCGATCCCGCGCCGACGGCTACGCCCACTTGCACCAGTGATGAATGGCTCAAGGCGTGGAAGGTCAACGAGTGGAATACCGCCAAGGTGCGCGTCGTCGGCAACCCGCCGCAGATCACGACCTGGATCAACGGCCTGACGGTCAACGAATTTGACGGCAAGAAATTCGACGGCAAGGGCTACGACGCTGCCAAGGTTGCCGAAACGCTTGGTCCGGCCGGCTCGATCACCGTCCAAGTCCACGGCGGCAAAGGCTGGCCCAACGGAGCCAAGTGCCGCTGGAAGAACATCAAAGTCAAACGGCTGTGATTCTGCCCGGCCGATCGCCGAATGCTGTATGCCGACAGCCGTTATCCCACCCCATTCTCATCGTCAAAGGTTGTGATAACGGCTGTCGGCCATCGGCTCACGGCAATCGGCCGGACTCGGCGATCGCCCGGTAGGCGGCCTTCGCTCTTTCAAACGTGCGTTGCGCTTCGGCCCGCTCGGGTTCCGCGATCACTCGTTCGCGGTTCTTCCACAGCAAGTCGATAACCTCTTCGCACCAGCGGGCGCTTTCGTGTGAGGCTCGGATCGGTTGGTCGGCGACGAACACGTTGACCGGGTTCGTGTGCAGTTGTGGGAAGTGTCGCAGCGCGACCCAACTGCTGTGCTCAATCGGGATTTGAAATTTGAGATTTGAAATTTGTCCATTGGCCGGCACCTTGCGCGACGCGACGGCTCGGCCGTTGACGACGATCTCGACCAGTCGCTTGCCTTCTTCGATTAGTTTGTCGGAGCGAGGGCCGTGCAGTTCGACAGTGTCGCCGACGAGCCGTTTGCCGCCGACCGGTTCGATGACTCCTTGAGCGACCGTCTCTGGCATGACCGGTGCGAACGCGACCTGCGCGGTGATCGTGACCTCGCCCGGTTGCGACAGCGCGACGTCGCCGAAGCCGGGGCGAGTGTCGTTGACTTGGAAGTCGAGTGCGTGCGCGAAGCCATCGGAAACATACGACCGGCCGAGCTTGATCCCTTCGCACCACTCAGCGAAGTCTAACTTCGCGTCCTTACCAAGCTGGACGTACACCCGGCCTTGGCCGACGCGGCGACTGCTCATGCAGGGGAAGTCGGTCTCGCCGCTGGCCTTCAGGGAGAAGCCGCAGTTGAGGATGTGATACCAGGTATTCCATTCCTGAATCCGCCGCGTATCCATCGCGCTGATGAAGTCGCAGACACCCTCGACGACCGTTACCGGCAACTCCATCGCACCGACACCGTTCATTTCCGGGATCGCGAGATTCGGCAATTGATCCGCCGCGCGGTCGTGGCAGAGCACAAGTTCTCGCTCAATCAGCTTGCGGTCGCCATCGGCGTCGATCTTCTCGAACGGTTCAGGCAGGAGCGCGTCTTTGGTTTCGTCGACCGACAAGAAGCCGTCCTTGTTGGCATCCCATTTCGCGAGGAGCCGTTTCGCGGCGGCGGTTGGTTCGATCCATAAGCCGCTTGCTGAGTGCGCGTAGCCGGTGACGCCCCCTTGTTGTTTCGCCCAACGCATGACCGGAGTTGTCCAGGTTGGCCAGCCTTTGGTCTCGGTCCCGTCGGAGCCGGGATATGTTTGATCGCGCAGGTTCAACAGGCAGACATGCCCCAATGCTTGCGAGCCGAAGCCGCTGATTTCCAAGTCGTACTTCAACAGCGTCAGTGGTTCGCTGAGATTGTGTGGCGCGGGCTGAAAGAATTGTCGTTGAAACTTGTAGCACGGGCCCCACGTCAGCACACAGCCGACGTTCAAGCCTTCCCCTTTGACTTGTCGAAACATGTCCTCCGGCGTCACCCCTTCGGTCGGCACGGTGTAGTGAGCACACCCCGCCGCGTGGATGTGATGATCTCCGGAGTAGAAGCCAAAGTCGCGCGTGTTGACCCAACGTTCGAGGTTGAGTTTTTCGTGGGGCAGGTTTTCAACCTGCCCGGCCGCATCCGGTTTTGGACGGGCAGGTTGAAAACCTGCCCCACGGACTTCGATCTTCTTCTCGCGTACCCAGTACTCCGGGCCACGAGCGAACTGCACGGTGAACTCACCCGGTGGCAGCAATAGCGACTCGCCATCGAAACGATAGACCTGCGGCTGAAAGAACAAATCCGGAGCGAGCCGTTTCGGCTGCGGCGGGTAGATGCGACCCGCTCGATCTTTCACGACGAGTGCTGCGGTGGTCGGCGTTCCGTCGAAGTCGTGAATCTCCAGCTTCACGGGGATTGCCGGAGCGATCCGAAACAGCACCGGCACCTCGCCGCGAAAGCCGATGTCTTGATTGCCTTGTTCGAGATCAATGCCGATCGTCGCTTCGCGCTTGCCGGCCTCCGTCGAGAGAATCAACCCGATGGCGTACTCGACTTCCAGTCCGCTGAGTCGATCGGTCATCGGCGGTTGCTCGAACATCTCAACCGCGAGAAATCGACCGGCATCCCGTTTGACGTTTTCGTTGTCGTTCAATTCGGTCTGCTGCTGACGGCCCAGCGAGCCTTTGCTGGCTCCGGCATAGACCGCTCCGGCCTGCGGGCTGACTAGCTTCATCCGCTTCGTAACCGTGCTCTCGTTGAGCACCTTGATGAGCACCGGCGTGAACCCGAACTGCTGCAACTCAGCGGCCGCCGGCCCGCGGCGGACTTTGACACGCGATTCTGGGTTGATGTGCGCGAGCAACAGCACACGCGGGTCGAGCAGCTTCTGAAGTTGCTTGGCGTCGCGGTCTTTCGCGGCGGCTTGTAGCTTTTCAATCTCTTCGGCTGGCAGCGGTGAACCGAGGAATTGCAGCGTCTCGATGACGCGTTTCACGTTTGCGGCGAGCGGTTGGCCTTCGACCTCGCCAATCGGCAGAGTGATGGTCGGTTCTGCCGCGAAGGCAACAAGATGATTCAACACCGCCAACAACATCAGGAGCGAAGCGCGAAGAGAAGCGTTCGTCATGGCGTGCCTTTCAAGTAGACCGGTCACTCCGTGACCGGAATCTTCGAGTCACGGAGTGACTCGTCTACTCTGTCTGCGGGCGAAATTAGGCCAGTTGTTCGTTCGCTTCCAAGATCAGCGTTTCGGTCTCGTCCCAGCCGATGCAGCCGTCGGTGATTGAGACGCCGTAGTGCAGCAGCGAAGGATCGGGCGTCAGCTTTTGATTGCCCGGATGCAAGTTGCTTTCGAGCATCAAGCCGATGATGTTCTGGTTGCCGGCGACTCGTTGAGCGATCACGTCGCGCCAGACACTGGGTTGATTGCGGTAGTCCTTGTTCGAGTTTGCGTGGCTGCAATCGACCAGCATCCGTGGTGGCAGTCCGGCGGCGGACAGTTTCTCCGCAGCAACCTTTATTTGGTCCGGCGAGTAATTGGGGCCGCCACGTCCGCCTCGCAGAACCAAGTGTCCCCACGGATTGCCGCGCGTGTTGACCACGCAGGTGTGTCCGTCGCCGTCGATCCCTAGGAAAGCATGAGGTGTGCGTCCGGCGATCATTGCGTCGAGTGCCACCTGCAAGCCGCCGTCGGTGCCGTTCTTGTAGCCAACTGGCATCGACAGGCCGCTGGCCATCTGCCGATGTGTCGGCGATTCCGTCGTCCGCGCACCGATCGACGCCAGCGTCAGCAGGTCGGCGATGTACTGCGGCGTGATCGGCTCCAGCAGTTCCGTCGCGGCTGGCAAGCCCATGTCGCCGATATCCAGTAACAACCTTCTCGCCAGTCGCAGCCCCGCTTGGATATCGAACGAGTCGTTGAGGTACGGGTCGTTGATCATCCCCTTCCAGCCAACGGTGGTGCGGGGCT
>SXGS01243326.1_pt1 | contig 20408 bp, 22 predicted proteins | sample 3174681 | NCBI WGS metagenome assembly SXGS01 (sample SAMN11356861, study PRJNA531348) | freshwater metagenome | isolation source: freshwater sample F1-80 | place: China: Fuxian Lake, Yuxi | collected 2017-12-25 | reverse complement strand
AGCATGCGCCCTGTATTATCTTTATCGACGAAATCGATGCCGTAGGCCGGCTCCGCGGCGCCGGGTTGGGCGGCGGGCTTGACGAGCGTGAACAGACGTTGAATCAATTGCTCGTCGAGATGGACGGAGTCGATACGACAGAAGGCGTGATCCTGGTCGCGGCGACCAATCGGCCTGACGTCCTTGACCCCGCCCTGCTCAGACCTGGGCGTTTCGACCGGCAAGTCGTCGTCAATCGGCCGGATTTGCGCGGGCGTACGGAAATTCTCAAGGTCCATACGAAGAAGGTGCCGATCGCCACGGACGTGGAGTTGGAGAAAATTGCACGAGGCACGCCAGGCTTTTCCGGAGCCGATCTGGAGAACCTGGTCAACGAAGCGGCGCTCTGGGCTGCGAGACAGAACAAGAAAGAAGTGGAAGTTGTCGACTTCGAGATGGCTAAAGACAAAGTCTTGATGGGGGCTGAGCGCAAGAGTTTAATCTTGAGCGACGACGAGAAGCGGACGACGGCCTATCATGAAGCCGGCCATGCGTTGATCGCCAAGCTGATTCCTGGAACGGATCCGGTCCATAAAGTCACGATCATTCCTCGCGGCCGCGCGCTGGGCGTGACGATGCAGCTTCCCACCGATGACCGGCACAACTACTCGAAGGAGTTTTTGTACAACAACCTGGCCATCCTCATGGGTGGGCGTGTGGCGGAAGAGCTGGTCTTGAAGCACATCACGACTGGAGCGGGGAACGATCTCGAACGGGCCACGGATCTCGCGCGAAAGATGGTTTGCGAATGGGGCATGAGCGAAAAGTTGGGTCCGCTGACGTTTGGCAAAAAAGAAGAAGAAGTGTTTCTTGGAAGAGAGATGGGGAGCCGGCGGGATTTCAGCGAGCAAATCGCGCTGGAAATCGACTATGAAGTCAAACGGCTGGTGACAGAAAACTATGAGCGGGCGAAGCGCCTGCTCACGGAGCACATGCCCAGCTTGAAGGGCTTGGCGGAAGCGCTCCTGGAAAAAGAAGTGCTGGATTCAGCCGATATTGACCAGATTATTTTGCAGTCCACATCTCAAACAGTTCCTGCCTAATTGCATGCACTGATCTGGGGCGCCTGTCTGGGCGTCCCAGCAGTACAGCTGAGCTGCCATAGACGAGAAGGCCACTGGTGGATTTCCAGCATTCTGCTGCAGAGAGGCACCGTCCTTTGCTGGTCGATTACACAACATTGACGAGACGGGCCATGGATCGGCTGATCGAATTTCCGGGCCGACCGCTCATGATGGGTGTGGTGAACGTCACGCCCGATTCATTTTCTGACGGTGGCCGTTATCTGGCCTCTGACGCTGCGGTGGCCCATGCCCTTCGCCTGGTGGAGGAAGGGGCGGATCTCTTGGATATCGGCGCAGAGTCGACTCGTCCTGGTGCGGACCCTGTCGATGAGTTGGAAGAGCGTCGTCGCGCGATTCCCGTCGTGGCTGCAGTGGCCAAGGCCGTCCGGGTTCCGGTTTCCATCGATACCTCGAAAGCCTCGGTCGCGCAAGCGGCTCTTGACGCGGGAGCGGTGCTGGTAAACGATGTGACGGCTTTGCGAGGCGATTCTGCGATGGTCCAGGTCATCGTCCGTATGGGGGCCGGGGTCGTCCTGATGCATATGCGCGGGACGCCGCGCACGATGCAGCAGCAACCCTCCTACGAGGATGTGGTGGGCGAAGTCTCCGCATTTTTCGACGAGCGAATCCGTTTCGCCCTGTCGTGCGGTTTGGTGCAAAAACAAATTGTACTTGATCCGGGCATTGGATTTGGTAAGCTGCTCGAGCATAACCTGATGCTCTTGGCGCAACTAGATCGTTTGACAAAGTTTGGCTGTCCCTTGCTGGTGGGGGTCTCGCGCAAGGCGTTTCTCGGACAGCTGGTGGACCAGCCAGTGCAAGAGCGGCAGTGGGCGACGGCGGCAGCGGTCGCGATGGCGGTCGAGCGCGGCGCTGGAATCCTTCGCGTGCACGATGTGCGGGCGATGCGCGAGGTGATGCAGGTGACAATGGCAATCAGTCAAGCGACGGCCCGACCCATGAAAGCACAACATGCGTAAATTGTTTGGCACAGACGGGGTTCGCGGGGTCGCCAATCTCGATCCGATGACCAGCGAAATGGCGATGCAGTTGGGACGGGCCGCCGCGCATTTGTTTATGCGCCGAGCCGGACGACACCAGATCGTGATCGGCAAGGATACCCGCATCTCTGGCTATATGTTGGAATCGGCTTTGACCTCCGGGATCTGTTCGATGGGCGTGGATGTGTTGCTGGTGGGTCCGATGCCGACTCCGGCGATTGCATTTTTGACCAGAAGCCTCCGGGCTGATGCGGGGGTGATGATTTCGGCCTCACATAATCCCTATCAGGATAACGGCATCAAGTTTTTCTCCAGCGACGGAGTGAAGCTGCCAGATGAAATGGAGCAGCGCATCGAGAAACTCATCGTCTCGAACGAGATTGCCCATCTGAGGCCCACGGCCGATGCCGTCGGCAAAGCCTACCGCATCGACGATGCCGAAGGGCGCTATATCGAGTTCGTCAAACGATCTCTGCCCAAGAACATGGATTTCAAGGGGCTCAAGGTCGTGGTCGATTGCGCCAATGGCGCGGCCTACAAAGTCGCGCCGAAAGTCCTGCGCGAGCTCGGGGCAACGGTCGAGGTGATCGGCGATAAGCCAAACGGGATGAATATTAATGCAGGCTGCGGAGCGGTTCATCCTGAATTGCTGCAGCAGGCGGTGCGTGAGCGTGGGGCGCATCTCGGTGTGGCGCTCGACGGGGATGCCGATCGCGCTCTCTTCGTCTGCGCGCAGGGCCGAGTCCTGGGCGGAGATCCTATTATGGCGATGTTGGCGCTGGATCTGAATCGCCAGGGACAGTTGGCCAAGCAGACGGTGGTGGGGACCGTCATGAGCAACTTCGGGCTGGAACGCGCCATGGTGAAGGCCGGTATCACGCTGGTGCGGACGGCCGTCGGCGACCGATATTTGCTCGAACGGATGTCGGCTGACGGGTATAACTTCGGGGGGGAACAGTCGGGTCATTTTATCTTCCTGGACCATAGTACGACCGGTGACGGGTTGCTCGCGGCGCTGCAAGTGTTGTCGTTGATGAAACGGACAGACAAATCCCTGTTGGACTTGGCCCAGGCCATGACGGCAGTCCCGCAAGTCTTGCTCAATGTGAAGGTGGCGACGAAGCCGGACCTCGATACGGTCTCAGAGCTGCAACAGGCCATTCGCGACAGTGAACAGCGCCTCAATGGCAGCGGACGTGTCTTGGTGCGGTACTCCGGAACCGAACCGCTCCTGCGGGTGATGGTTGAAGGGGAGCGCGATGATCAGATTCGCGACGTGGCCAATCGACTGGTCGAGGTTATTAAGGCCCATATCGGGTAAGCTTCAGTAGCATCTGCTTGAGGGGGGCATACGCTGCCGTCCCTGGCTAGTGCCTTTATCGCCGAGCTGTTTGTCGGATCGCAGCGTCCCTCGTTCCCCCTGTCCTCGCTCTTCCTGCTCATCCTCGCGGCGCACGTGCTGGGCGCTCTCCCTAACACCGTCGCCATCGTCCGCCACGAATGGCTGCGGGCCAGCCCCAGACTGAAGGCTTCAGGCTCGTCAGCACCCATCGCCGGTAAGATCGCATTCGCATGACAACACCGGAGCCCTTCCAGGCCTGAAGGGGTGCACTTGGAGTTAGAGCTCAAGAAGTAGTAGCCCCTTGCACTGCGTCGCGGTTCCCGCTACAAGATGCCCGTATGGTTCCTACTGTTGAATGGAAAGACGGGGCAGTTCGATTGCTCGATCAAAGTCAGCTTCCTGGGAAGGTTGTATTCCTGGATTGCCGAGACTATCGGACGGTGGCTCGGGCGATTAAGAAGTTGGTTGTTCGCGGGGCACCTGCGATTGGCGTCACTGCAGCCATGGGTGTGGCGCTTGGCGCGCAATCAATTCAAACAGTACTTTACGATGAATTTATGAATGCGATTTTTGAGATTTGCGACTGTCTGGCTGCGACCAGGCCGACTGCCGTCAATCTCTTCTGGGCGATCGAGCGAATGAAGCGAAAGTTATCAGAATTACGGGCACGACCTGTAGCGGAGATTAAGCGGCTGCTCGTGGAGGAGTCGCAACGGATTCTGGATGAGGATATCGCGCTCTGCAAGGCGATGGGACAACATGGCGCGAAACTCATTGCGAGCGGCCAAACAGTCCTGACCCATTGCAATGCAGGCGCATTGGCGACAGCTGGTTACGGCACCGCGCTCGGCGTGATTCGCGCAGCCTGGGAGCAGGGGAAGAAGATTCAGGTCATCGCGGATGAGACCAGGCCTGTGCTGCAAGGCGCGAGGCTGACAGCCTGGGAACTGATGCAGGACAAGATTCCTGTCACGCTCATCACGGACAATATGGCCGGGGCGCTCATGAAACAGGGGAAGATTCAACTCTGTGTCGTGGGAGCTGACCGGATTGCCGCCAACGGGGATGTCGCGAATAAAATCGGGACCTATTCGGTTGCCGTGTTGGCGAAGGCTCACGGGATTCCTTTTTATGTGGCGGCTCCCTATTCCACAATCGATTTGAAGACGAAAACAGGAGCGGACATTCCGATCGAAGAGCGGAACCCGTTAGAGGTCACGGCCATCCACGGCAGCCCCGCGATCGCTCCAGTCGGAGTCGCGGTCTACAATCCTGCCTTCGACGTGACGCCAGCTGAATTGATCACCGGCATCATCACCGAACGGGGCGTGTTTCGCCCCCAAGATCTGGCAGCGCAATTCGCCTCATAAGTAAGTCCTCGCTCTCTTGCAAGGCTGGCAGCCCCTCCTTATAATGGGTCGGTCAATTTCGATATTTTTTATCATTAGGGTGGAGGAAGAGTTCAAGCGATGAGTGAACGAACATTAGCGATTATCAAGCCGGATGCAGTTAAAAATAACGTGATTGGTGACATTATTGCCAGCTATGAAAAATCCGGGTTGACGCCGGTGGCCATGCGCATGATGCAGTTTTCGAAAGCCACCGCCGAGGGATTTTATTCCGTGCATAAAGCCCGTCAATTCTTCGATAGCCTCTGCACGTTCATGTCGTCCGGCCCGGTCGTGGTGCTGGTCCTGCAAGGCGACAACGCGATCAAGACGAACCGTGAGCTGATGGGTGCGACCGATCCGGCCAAGGCGGCAGCGGGCACGATCCGCAAGGCGCATGGGGCAAACATCGAGTTCAACGCGGTGCATGGGTCCGATTCTCCGGAGACCGCCCAGTTCGAGATTGCCTATTTCTTTCCCTTGATGGAAATCGCCGGATAGGGGTCTGTCGGTCGGCGTGAGCGCCTGTGTGCCCTGACCAGGGTTTTCTTCACAAGGAGCGTGCATGATTCCAAAAGATCTCCGGTACCACCAAGAGCATGAATGGGTGCGCGTGAGCGGCCAGCAGGCGACGGTCGGCATCAGTCATTTTGCCCAGGATGCGTTGGGCGACATCGTCTTTATCGATATGCCGAAGCCAGGCGCTGCCGTCAAGGCGGGGCAGCAGATTGGTGAGGTCGAATCAACCAAGACCACCTCCACGATCTACACGCCCGTGAGCGGCACGATCGCAAAGATCAATACTGAGTTGAAAGATCATCCGGAGGCGGTGAACTCCGATCCTTACAGCAAGGGCTGGATGGTGACGATTGATCTCTCCAATGCTGGTGAAGTTGAGCAGCTAATGACGGCAGCGCAGTACGAGGATTTTCTTTCCACGCAAAAGCATTGATTCGCTCCCATGGCTAAACACATCGCCATTGTCGGCGCGGGACCTGGTGGGTATGTCGCGGCGATTCGGGCGGCCCAACTGGGCGCCCGCGTCACCGTCATCGAGTCTCATGTGTTGGGTGGCGTCTGTTTGAATTGGGGCTGCATTCCCAGTAAGGCTCTCCTTTCAGTCGTCGAGCTCGGCGACAAGGTCAAAAAATCAGAAGATATGGGGCTACTTGTTCACGGGCCGGTCACGTACGATCTCGCCAAGATGGTCGCCAGAAAAAATAAGGTCGTCGCGACGCTCGTGAAGGGTATTGCGACGCTGTTCAAGGCTTGGAATATCGAACAGGTGCAGGGGCGTGGATCGTTGAAGGACCGGCAGACGGTCATGGTGACTTCAGCCGATGGGGCGGTGCGGGACATTCAGGCTGACGCGATCGTGATTGCCACCGGGTCGTCCTGGCCGAACCTGCCGCAGTTTCCCATCGACGGGCAGCAGGTGCTCACCAGTCAACATCTTCTGGAGCTCGATCGGATTCCTGCCAGTCTCTTGATCGTCGGCGGGGGAGTCGAAGGCTGCGAGTTCGCGGCGCTCTACAGTGGGCTCGGGACGAAGGTCACCATTGTTGAATTGCTGTCGCGCGTACTCCCCTTGGAGGATGAGGAGATTTCCTCAACGATGGAGCGGGAGCTGAAGAAGCGCGGCGTGACGGTGTTGACCAAGAACAGTGTTGAGAAATTTGACCGATCACCGACTGCTATTGCCGCTCATCTCAAAGATGGCACGCAGGTTACGGTTGAGAAGCTGTTGGTGTCCGTGGGGCGAGGATTAAATAGCCAAGGACTTGGGCTGGAGCTGGTGGGGGTACAGACGGGCAGGCGAGGGGAGATCCTCGTCAACGACCGGATGGAAACTGCCGTGCCAGGGGTCTATGCCATTGGTGACGTGGTTGGCAAGGTCATGTTGGCGCATGTGGCCTCGGCTCAGGGCAAAGTGGTGGCCGAGAATATTATGGGGCATGAGACGCAGGTCCGCTACGACGTCATCCCTGCCGGAATCTTTACCCTGCCTGAGATCGGTCGTGTGGGTATCACGGAACAGCAGGCCCGAGCGCGAGCCCAGGCGGCTGGGCAGAACCCAGACAGCTCAGTTGTAGTAGGGCGTTTTCGCTATGCAGGCTTGGGGAAAGCGCAAGCGACAGGGGACACGACGGGCCTGCTCAAAGTCATTGCCGAGTCGCCTGGCGGGAAAATTCTGGGTGTCCATATTGTCGGAGCTCACGCAGCCGACCTGGTGCATGAAGCGGCTTTGGCGATGCAGGTCGGTGCGACGGTGACGCAAATGGCGGAGATGATTCATGCTCATCCGACATTGTCAGAGGGCCTGATGGAAGCGGCGGAAGATATCGAAGGGAAAGCGATTCATCAAATCAGGACCAAAGATGTCGTACAGTCATGAAGTCATTAGGCGACCAAGTTGTTGGACTTGTGACTTGAGACGTTAGGCCTTCATCGTGACGCCGGAAGCCAGTTCTATCGCTAAGAGGAAGACGACGACATGAGCGAACTCTCCCGTCAACTTGATCTGATCCTTCGTGGAGTCGTAGAGGTCATTCAACGGGCCGAACTTGAGTCGAAGCTGATCAGGTCCTTGAAGGAGAACCGGCCGCTACGCGTAAAGGCCGGTTTCGATCCGACTGCGCCAGATCTACATCTGGGCCACACGGTCTTGATTCACAAACTCGAGCACTTTCAGGAGCTGGGGCATCAAGTGATCTTCTTGATCGGTGATTTTACCGGCATGATTGGCGATCCGACTGGCCAGTCAGAAACACGCGTCGCCCTGTCGAAAGAAAAAGTCTTGGAAAATGCCAAGACCTACGAGCGGCAGATCTTCAAGATCCTTGATCCCGCCAAGACCCTGGTAGAGTTCAATAGCCGCTGGATGAGCCCGATGACGGCGGAGGGGCTCATCCATCTGAGTGCCCATAGCAGCGTCGCGCGGATGCTGGAGCGGGACGATTTCCATAAGCGCTACCATGAACAGAAGCCGATCAGTATCCATGAGTTCATGTACCCGCTTGTGCAGGGCTACGATTCTGTGGCGCTCAAGTCCGATGTCGAGCTAGGCGGCACCGATCAGAAGTTCAATCTCTTGATGGGGCGTGAGCTGCAACGGGACTATGGTCAGGAGCCGCAAGTGGTGATCACGATGCCGTTGCTCGAAGGGACGGACGGTGTGAAGAAGATGAGCAAAAGCGCTGGAAACTATATCGCGCTGGAAGATAGTCCGAACGAAATGTTCGGGAAGCTCATGTCGATCAGCGATGTGTTGATGCTCCGGTATTACGAGCTGCTCACGACGGAGGATTTGGCTGGCGTAAGGCCCGCGCATCCGATGGAAGCGAAGCAAGCGCTCGCTGCTCTCATCGTGGCGCGCTATCACGGGGCGGAAGCAGGCCAGCAGGCGCGGGTGGCTTTTCAGCAGAAGTTTTCCGAGCGGGAGTTTCCCGCGGAGCCCGATGTGAGCTTGATCTTGACTCAGGCAGATCTGCGCGAGGGTCAGACGATCAGTCTGGTTGATCTGGTCGCCAAGACTGGACTGGTTCCAAGTAAGAGCGAAGCCAGGAGGCTGATTATTCAAGGTGGGCTAGAAGTCGATGAGCAAAAGCAGGGCGATGCCACGGCGGTCTTATCGATGGTGCCGGGAAAGGTGTATCGCTTGAAAATCGGTCGGCGGAAGTTTGCGTTAGTTGAATTTCCGGGCTCGTGATCAAGAGTTTCTTGACTTGGCCTAGAGGCCCGTCGTAGGATTCGCCTCAGTGAGCGGGCGTAGCTCAGTGGTAGAGTCCTTGCTTCCCAAGCAAGTTGTCGTGGGTTCAAATCCCATCGCCCGCTCCAACACTTCCAATCGCTTGTGCTGCTTCAGCGTGCTGCCCCTCCTGCGTAGTTCCTGTTCCCGTCACGGTTGGGTTTGCATTCTCCCCCTCGCGCTTCGATTCCGTCGCGATCTGCGTCCTCGCCATCGCCACCTTCCCAAACCCTAAGACTCTCGCAAGCGCCCCATGCAGGTGGGTAGGCGGAAGCTTGAGGGCTGAGACTAGGAAGGAGTCGTGCGTTTCGGAACCGGCCGGCCTTCTTCTAAGTCTTGCAGGTCGGCCCAGGTTGTGAGGTCGGTGCGGGAGGGATCGATGGAGTCCAGGAGTTTTTTGAAGTAGGCCTGCTTGTCCGGCGTGCTGGGTCCGCGAGTCAGCATCGTTCGGTTCCATGCTTCCAACTCGGCTTGGGGATGGGCTTTGGCTACCCCGATGAACCAGCTCACCCGTGCCTCATCCGAGGGGTTGGCCTTGACTGCGGCGGTGAATTGCTTAACCGTGATGCCGGCAAATTCCAGGAGCCGGTCATCCATGGGGCAGGGATAGATGTATTCGCCTTCGGTACCGGTCAACGTAGCGCGGCATTTGTCGATCATTCTCGCCAGATGGACATAGCCTTCTAGCTTGCAGTTCATGCTGCGGGGAAATGAGGTTCGAAGATCCATGTTTCGTTGGCCGCTTGCTGCGGCTCGCTGGACGGCTTTTTTGACCATCCAGTGAGCGCGATCTCGCGGACAGGCGTTCGCGTACTTTTTGTTAGACCAACTTGTGATTCTTGAACGTCAGATTCCTCACGCCAACTTCGCCGTTTTCGTAAGAAATATTCCGGCGGGTGGCCGGGAGATCTGCTGTTCCGATTCGGATGTAGGTATCGGTGATGCTTTCCGCGTTGGTCAGCTTCCCGTCGGTGGGGGAATAGTAGTACACGCTGTACTTGGTCGTCAGGTGCTTGTGGTCCTGGGTGACGGCGCTTTCTTCCACGTTGATCGTGAAGGCAAATGGCGTCATGCCGGGATGGGCCATCTTGCGGTTGATCTGGGTGATGCGGTTGTCCTTGAGGCGATAGAACGAGTTTGAGCCGTGGATGGTCAGCTTCGTGCCGAAAGGATGCCCGTCTTCTTCCATCGTCAGAGAATATTTGCCATCCGACTCGTCGAAGCTTCTGGGGCCGCGGTGCACGGCGATCATGCCGAGCTGTTCCTGCACCCACTTCTGTGCGTCGGCATCGTCTAGCTGGACCGAAACTTCACGCGGGCCTTTCACCATGATCGGTCCGCTAGTTTCCTTACCGTTCACGTTGACGGTTAGGTCTGCCGTGAATCCCTTGAAGTCTTTGTCCCAGCGCGCGGTCTTCTCGAAGGCCTGGCGCAGCATTTCGCGGGCTTTGGGGTCATCGGCGACGGTCGGGGCATTTGGTTTCTGATGTTCCACGGGGCTCCTTAGTGATTGAAATAAGGTACTCATTATACGCTTCAACGAAAACCAGCCACAAGCGCTTTCCTGCGCAGGGGCGGTGCCTGGCGCGACAGGCGCGAGGCGCAGCCCCTGGTTTGGCAGGCCTCGTCCCTCCCGCGCCTCGTTCTTGCGCCGGGCTGGAAGACCTAGAAGAAATTGAGTATTTCCGCTATACTGTGCCGAGCGGGGGTTTATTCCCACGTAGAAGGAAAGGATGGCTATGGAACGACGGGTTGCTTCCCATACCGAAGAAGAAGAGATGAACCATCGTCGCAAGCTGCTGAATGCCGCCAAGCGGGGCGATCAGAAGGCCATTGGCAAGCTCCTTGAGATCTATCAAGTGCGTATCCATAGCGGCGATATGGTTCAGACGTTGAATAAAACCTCTGCTACACACAAACTTCAGGCACAGCTCGCTGAAGGGAAGCCAGTGAAGGGCGGGGGGGGAACCCATGGCAAAAAGATAGCGCCTGTGAAGCCAGCTCCAGTCAAGGCTGCGCCGGCGAAACCAGTTGCGGCAAAGTGGGCCCCAGCGAAGGCCACAGTGAAATCGAAGGCGAAGCGAAAAATTGCGCCAAAGGTGAAAGCGAAACGAGTCGCGGCAAAGTCGGCTCCAGCGAAGGCCACAGCGAAATCGAAGGCGAAGCGAAAAATTGCGCCAAAGGTGAAAGCGAAACTAGCGAAAGCTGCCGCAGCGAAACGCAAGAAGTAGCAGACTGCGACTATTGGACGGTTACCCGGAGTCCCCCTCCCGCTAGTTTGGCAGCGATTTTTTCCGCTTGTTCCAGCGTACCAGAAAACACGATAGCTTCCCCATTATGGTCGATCTTCCAGGCCAGCTCGAAAGCCTTCGAGCTGGTCATGCTTGGAATGTGCTGGCAAAAGAGGTCGATCACTTGCTGGTAGGTGTGGCACTCGCAGTTGAGCACGATGACGCGCGCCTCAAGCCCAGTAGTGGTGCCGGTGCTGCCGATCTCTGTTGGGATGGGGGGCGCGAGCGGAGTCTTGATACCTGCCATAGGAGGCGATTCTAGCAGAATTTATCCCGATTTTAATATCCGGTGCGGACGAGCAGATGGTTAGTGCTCGGCCAGTTCTCTCGAGCGCAGGATTGCGCATAGAGTGCGAAGTGGGCGGGGGAGTCGGTGGCGGGTTGAAGCTGCAGGACCAACGCCAGGGTCTGGGTGTAGACCAGCGCGGCGGAAGTCTTCACCAGGGCCAGTCCATATTCGAAGCGGTATCCCTCCTCACGCGTCACGTTATTTCTGCACAGGCCTCTGACTTTTGCGAGATCATAGTCCTCCTGTCTGAACGACTCGTCCATGAGGTGGAGGAGTGCGACAGGGCCAGGCACGAGACTGTCGCCGATACGAAGGCTGTGGGCGGGTTCGAACAGTCCCCGTTGGAGCCGGCGGTCCTGGCAGAGCGCGCGATGAAAGCAGAAACGCCAGAGGGGATCGCATAGGTCGCGATCGACGGCTGCTGCGACGGTCGGGGACAGGGGGCCGCTCACATCGTGCCCTTGCCGGAGCCGTCCGGACGCGATGAGATCCGGAAAGCTCGTGCCCATCCGGTCTGGGAACGCTGTCATTCCTGACATGGGAGTCAATTGGAGCGCCATGAAGTCGCGGAAGTGGACAGTCGCAAAGCGAGTCAGGAGCCGGGCCAGGGTCTCCGGATGGCAGAGATGAAAGGGATAGAACAGCCCCTGGGGTATTCGTAGTTGTTTCATCGGGGGCTGATCACGTGATGCGGGGACGCTGCGGGCGTCTCGCACGGGGTGGAAACGTATTATTGGTCGGGGCGCGCTGAGCCGCGAGGGTCAGACTTTGTCCATGTCGATGACTTCTGTGGCGTCCCACAGGTTCTTCAGTTCGGCTTCTGCCAGATCCTTCACTCGATCCTCTTCCGTCTCTTGGCCGAAAGGCACCACTTTGCCTGGGACGGTAGTGCCCTGCTCAGAGGCCGCCGCACCCGCGTCGGGCTGGAGCTGTCTTTTTCGCTTTTTGGCCGGATCCATATTAACTGGCATGGCACCTCCGACGTCATCCAACTTCAGTGTCCATCGGGCCTGGGGCAAAAGTCAACGGCTGCTAGTACAGCTGGCCGGCGATGGTGTCAGCCTGCAGTCGGCCTTTGGCTGAGAGTCTGCTGCGCCCTCCGTCCTCTTCGATCAATTGTTGTGCCAGCAACTGAGCTGTGACGGTCTCGTGCCCGTAGTTTGCTGCATGCTGGTGCAGCTGGTGTGAGGAGATGCCTCGAATGAGCCGTAATCCGAAAATCACCGCATCGCGGAGCTGTTCTTCCTTCGAAAGTATGGCGCGGTCTTCGATGGGAAGGTTCTCTGCCGCGAGGGCTGCGCCGTAGGCCGTGAGGTCTGCGACGTTGCCGAACCGGGCTCCTTCCAGATAGGACTGGGCACTCGGGCCGAAGCCCAGGTATTCGCCGTTGGTCCAATAGAGCAGATTGTGTCGGCAGGCATAGCCGGGCTTGGCATAGTTCGAGACTTCGTACTGCTCATAGCCTGCGTCGGACAAGATCCGCTGAGCCGCCTCGTCCATTTCAACCTGAAGCCCTTCGTCCAGAGCCGGACTGCGGTGGCGTTGGATATTGGAGGCGAGCTTAGTTTCCTGTTCGATTGTGAGGGCATAACAGGACAGGTGTGTCGAGCCCAGTGTGAGACAGTTAGTCAGTGTCCGTTTCCAACTTTCCAGGCTTTGACCTGGGATCCCATACATCAAGTCAAGATTGATGTTAGTGAAGCCGGCTGATCTGGCCTGAGTCATGGCGGTGACTGTCTCATGGACCGCGCCGGGCCTGCCAATCCTGGTCAGATCGCCATCCTCCATCGATTCTGCGCCGAAGCTCATGCGGGTGACACCGGCTTGAAACAGTTGCGCGAGATCCCCCTCGGAGATTGTGGAGGGGTGGGCTTCAACGGTGATTTCACAGTCGGCAGCGAGGGTGAGCTGGCTGCGAATCTCGGAGAGGATCGCGAGCAGTTGCGTTGCGATCAGGACTGTCGGTGTGCCGCCGCCAAGATAGAGGGATTGGATAGGGCGGATTGTGATGACATGGTGCTGTGCGGATAGGCCAATCTCATGGATGAGGGACCGAACAAAGGTTTCGGCACGGCCCTCCCGATGAATTTCGAGATAGAAGGAGCAGAAGTCGCACCGCGCCCGGCAAAAAGGAATGTGGATGTACAGGCCGAGAGGAGGCGTGATCACGGCAGCGTGAACCCTTGCGGTTTGGGGATTTCCTGCGAAAAATCTCTGGCGAGGACGATTTCAATTTCATCGGAAGAGGATTTGCCCCGATTGCGCACGTGTGTCTTCCAGGACGGATGCTGGCGCAACGATTCGAAGACGACCTTGAGCAGATCGGCTTTGATCTTGGTTTCCCATTCCCGCACCCAGAGCTGGTTTTCCTCTTCTCCCTCATAGTCGTTGGGGAAGATGGCTTCCAGGCTGAATTGCAATGTGAAGCTTTTTTCTTCTTGATACATAGGGCGCTCCATGGATTGCGAACTGGTCGGTTCGATCTTATAATGCTCGGTACAATAAGGAGTACGATCTATGCCTATCTTCGAATATGTCTGTGGCGAATGTAAACATCGTTTTGAGCTGTTGGTCTATGGTTCCACGCACGTCGCCTGTCCGAACTGCCAGGCAACGAAGCTGGAGAAACTCATCTCCGGGTTCGGAGTGGGCGGCACGGATGGGTGGGTCCTGCCGGGCAACGGGGGCGGTTCCTGCGGCAGTTGCGGCGACCCGCGCGGCCCCGGTTCCTGTGCCACCAATTGACCATGGAATCAGGCGAACAGATTCTCCTGCGCGCGCTGGCGACGATCTCCCAGTCCGATCCGATCACCAAACTCCTTGATCAGGTGAAACTCGGACGGATGAAACCGACCGATGCAGGATTGAAAGCCGTGACCAGCTCCTGGCTCGGCACGTATCGGAAAATCCTCGAGTCTGCCGGCCTCACCAAACAAGCCTTGCGCCGTCTCGATCCCACCCCTCGCCTGGCATTGCTGATCGACTGTGGCGTGCTGGCGGAGGATCAGCCGGACGTCGCGGCCCTTCGCACAAGTTTCAATCGGGCCGTCGTAACCGCAACGGAGTGATCTCCTTCCCTGTGGGGGGGGGTCTGGTCCTGTCGTTTCCGACCGTGGGACCGTCCGGGACGAAACCGCGCTGGCGGTCTGTTCAGCCCCCTGGTAGAAGGCATCCATCGCGTCGCGAAAGCTAGCTCCCCTGGGGCGGCTGTCCATGCGGCCCCAGTCCAGCCTGCTCACGCGAAGGCTGAGCGCCGGCTTCAGGCAGGATTCTCCGCGCAGCCCCTTGATGTCCCTGGGAGGAGGGCCTTGCGGGACACTGCCGACCGGCAGGGTGTGCACTTCTCCCTTGGAGCCCTTTGCGCTCGCAATCGGCGCTCCCTTCCTGTGATCCAGAAGGCGTCCCAGTCCGCTGCGCTTTCAACGGCGATGGCTCGTCCAGGCGAATCGCGGGCGCTGTTGCCTTCCTGCGGAGGGGCTCGCTACAATTCGATGATGCGGAGGTCTCTCAGTGAAGCACGTGACGATCCAAAATCCTGAAGATATTCTGACGATGCTGGCCGAGGTCTCCCTGCAAGGGTCCGGCTTCGTCACCGACTGCCTCCTCGACTATGTGTTGGAAGAAGGCTTCACGGAGCCGATTTCTCTGAACGCCAGCGGGGAAGATCCTGATGCCTCGTACAAGGGCGAATCACCTGCCTGGGCCGTGTACCAGATCCGGGAATGGAAACGGGTGCTAACCATCTCGGGCGGCCCAGGGAAACTGCGCCGCGTGCAAATTACAGAAACGCCATAGCTCGTTGTCTGATTCGCCGCTAGCTTCGTGGCGTCGGATTGTGCGGATTAGGCGGAGTTTGCATGGGCAGCCGTTCGCCGGACCCCTGGAACCATCCGCCGATGAGGCGGCCTTCTTCAAAGTACAGGTACCGGTGCTTGAGGACTGCGGCGTTTTCCCAATCTTCAAAAATCCATTCTTCGTGACGGAGGCCCTCCGTGGTGAAGGTCGTGTTGATCGTTTGCGGGCCGCCCCACGCTTGCAACACCTGCTCCTTCGACATGCCGACCATGACGCGATGTTCCGCAATATGTTTTTGAAAGTCCGGGTCTTTGAGCTGCGCGACTAGCGGCCAGATGACGATGAGGAGCAGAAAGAGCCCCAGCCCGCCGTAGATAATGCGCCGAACCGGGGGCCGGCAGAGGAAGGGGGTCGGGTCCGTGAGATCAGTTGACACAGTATTCATGGGTTCTTGCGTCGCAACGGTGGATGGATGTGTGATGGGGCATCGTAGCAATGTGACTTCAAGAGAGTCAAGAAAACGAGGCGGGCGCTCTGCTACTTGATGACGCAGCAAGGGTGTTGTCCCGCGAGCCGGTTACTCGGCGTACTTGGGCAGGGGAATTTTTTTCGTGGTGGGCGCGAGCGGTGTCAGGGCGCGTTGGGAAAATTCCCGCGAGTAGGGATTGAGGATGGGTTCATGGGTGTGCTTCTGGCGTTGTGTGACCAGGTCGAGGCTTTGGGCGCTCAGTTCCACGCGATCGACGAGCGCCTTGGCCGTGAGCGGATCCGGGAGACCTTGCAGCGAGAAGAGTTGGTAGGCCAGGGTCCAGGCGAGTTTGTCCTTAGTGGCTTCTTTCACGATAAAGCGAGCCTGGGGGGATGAGACGCCTTTGAACAGGAGCACCCAGATGTTCGATCGGAATGCGGGGGCCGTTGGATCCTCTGAGGGATGAAACTCCGGAACGAGCGAGGGGACTTGGGAGAAGGGAACGGAGGGCGAGAATTCAATGTCGACGAGACGCACGAATAACGGGCGATTGTCGTTGGCATCGTTGGGGTCTACCGCATAACTGAACGAGTAGCGGATGTCGATACTGTCGCGTTTAACGGTATAGACGTCTTCGCCGTTTTCCGGGGAAACGAGCTTCCGGAAATACTTGTCCCAATCGGTGATGGCATAGTAGGTGAAGACTCGCAGGGCGGACTTCCTGTCGCGGACGGCTTGGGGCATTCCAAGTTTCTGATGGAGTTCCGTTTGGGTTAGCCCGAGGTACCCATCCTCAAAATAGGGCGCGGCACGGACCGTCTCAGGATGAAAGTAGGTGGCAGTCGAAAGGGCAAAGAACAGGGCGATGCGGATGGTGGGGGTAGAAAGATGCAGGAGCACAAATTCTCTCCAGCTAGCACTGCATCGTATCGGCGGCTCTCCCCCCCTGTCAAGGTGCAGAAATTGGATTGCTTGCCGGTGCAAGACCTGTCAGTTATGATGGCCAGGCTTTCTTTCCCAGCACGTGCATTCGATTGCGGAGACTAGACTCATGAGTGGTTCGCTAGAGGCGTTATTGCAACAACGCATTCTCGTCCTCGACGGGGCCATGGGCACCATGATTCAGCAGAAGAAGCTGGACGAGGCGGCGTTTCGAGGCGAGCGGTTCAAAGACTGCACGAAGGATCAACAGGGGCATAACGATCTCTTAAACCTCACCCAGCCTGCCGTCATCGAGGAGATCCATCGTCAATATTTCGAAGCCGGCGCCGATATCGTGGAGACGAACACGTTCAACGCGCAAGCGATTTCGCTGGCCGACTATAAGATGGAGGCCCTGGCCTATGAACTGGCCAAAGCCGGAGGCGAATGTGCCAAGCGGGCGGCCCGGCACGTCATGGCGGCTGAGCCTGGCCGGTCCTGTTTTGTGGCCGGGGCGATCGGACCGACCACGAAGACCTCCTCCATTTCCACTGATGTCAACAATTCCGGTGCGCGCGGCACTACCTACGATGAGCTGGTGACGGCCTACTACGAACAGGTCCGGGGTTTGGTGGATGGCGGCGTCGATATTCTCTTGGTCGAAACAATTTTTGATACGCTCAATGCCAAGGCGGCCTTCTTCGCGATCGACAAGTTCTTCGACGACCGTAACCTCACACTTCCCATCATGGCGTCAGTGACCTTCATCCAGGCCGGCAGCAACCGCGGCGTGACGGGGCAAACGATTGAAGCCTTCTGGAACTCCATCTCCCATGTGCCGTTGTTGAGCGTCGGCATCAACTGCGCATTGGGCCCCAAGGAAATGCGTTTCTTGATCGAAGAGCTGGCGCAGTTAGCTCCGATCTATGTGAGCTGCCATCCGAATGCCGGACTGCCGAATCCTTTGCTACCGACGGGATTTCCTGAGACGCCCGAAAGTCTCGCGCCGCAATTGAAAGAATGGGCGCAGAACGGCTGGCTGAATATCGTCGGCGGTTGCTGTGGCACGACTCCTGCCCATATCAAGCGGATTGCCGAGGCGGTCAAGGGGAGTGCGCCGCGCGTCCCTCTGGTCGCCGAGCCCCATACCAGGTTGAGCGGGCTCGAAGCGGTCACGATTCGACCTGAGTCGAATTTTGTGAATGTCGGTGAGCGGACCAACGTCACCGGATCGCCGGCCTTCTCCAAATTGATTCTGGCTGGCGACTATGACGCAGCCCTCTCGGTGGCGCGCCAGCAAGTTGAGGGGGGCGCGCAGATCATCGATATCAATATGGACGAGGGCATGCTGGACTCCCAGGCTGCTATGGAGAAGTTTCTGCGCTTGGTCGCGTCCGAGCCGGATATCTCGCGCGTGCCCATCATGGTGGACAGTTCGAAGTGGGAGATCCTGGAGACAGGCCTGAAGAACATTCAGGGCAAGCCGGTCGTCAATAGCATCAGTCTCAAAGAAGGCGAAACCAAGTTTCTCGAACAGGCCAAATTGGTCCATCGCTACGGGGCTGCTGTCGTGGTTATGGCTTTCGACGAGCGGGGCCAGGCCGATACCTACGACCGGAAGATCGAGGTTTGCGAGCGGGCCTATCGCCTCCTTACGGAGCGTATTGGCTTTCCTGCTCAGGACATCATCTTTGATCCGAATATCCTGACGGTGGCGACCGGCATCGAGGAACACAATAATTATGCGGTGAACTTCCTCGACGCCACTCGTTGGATCAAACAGCATCTGCCGCTGGCGAAAGTGAGCGGCGGCGTTAGCAATATCTCCTTCTCCTTCCGCGGCAACAACCAGGTGCGGGAGGCGATGCATGCGGCGTTCCTCTACCACGCCATCAAGGCCGGTCTGGACATGGGAATCGTGAATGCAGGCCAGTTAGCAGTTTACGAGACGATTCCCAAGGATCTCTTGGAATTGATCGAAGATGTGTTGCTGAACCGCAGGCCCGATGCAACGGAACGATTAGTAACGTTCGCTGAGACCGTGCAGCAACTGGGCAAGGTGGCCGTGAAGGACGATGCGTGGCGCTCCGGCACAGTCGAAGCGCGCTTGTCCCATGCCTTGGTAAAAGGCATGACCGATTTCATCGAGCGGGATATCGAGGAAGCCCGCATGAAATATACCAAGCCGCTGCATGTGATCGAGGGGCCCTTGATGGCGGGAATGAACATCGTGGGGGATCTCTTCGGGTCCGGTAAGATGTTTTTGCCGCAAGTGGTGAAGAGCGCCAGGGTGATGAAGAAAGCCGTGGCCTATCTCATGCCCTTCATGGAGGAAGAGAAGCGGAAGTCCGGCGCGTCGAGCTCGAACGGCAAGGTCCTGCTCGCCACGGTCAAGGGTGACGTGCATGACATCGGGAAGAACATTGTTGGGGTGGTGCTGGGCTGCAATAATTATGAGGTGATCGATCTGGGGGTGATGGTGCCCTGCGAGCAGATCCTGGCTGCGGCGAAAGAGCATGGCGTCAAGATCATCGGATTGAGCGGGCTCATTACTCCGTCGCTGGATGAAATGGCGCATGTGGCGCGCGAGATGACGCGTCAGCGGTTTGACCTGCCGTTACTGATCGGAGGGGCCACCACGAGCAAGGCCCATACGGCCGTCAAGATCGCTCCGTCCTATACCCACGCAGTCGTGCATGTTCTGGATGCCTCCAGAGCGGTGGGTGTCGTCGGGAGTCTGGTCAACGAGGCTGCGAAGGTGGACTTTTCCGCGAAGGTGCGCGCCGACTATGACCAAATTCGCCAGAGCCATCAGGAGAAGGGCGCGAATACTGTCTGGCCCTTGGCGAAGGCTCGTGTCAATCGATTTGAATCCAAGTGGGCTGAGGTCGATATTCCGGTCCCGGCCTTTACGGGCGTGACGGTGCTGCCACAGCAGCCGTTGGACCAGTTTGTGCCCTATATCGATTGGTCGCCGTTCTTCCATACCTGGGAACTGCGAGGACGCTACCCAGCTATTCTGGAAGATCCTGTCGTGGGTGAGAAGGCGAAGGAACTGCTCGAGGATGCCACGACTTTGCTCCGCAAGATTGTGGCACAACGATTGTTCACCGCGAATGGGGTCTATGGATTCTTTCCCGCCAACAGCGTGGGGGACGATATCCAGGTCTATCGCGACGAGAGCCGCACGGCAGTTCTGATGACGCTCCATACCCTGCGGCAGCAATCGGAAAAGCCGCAAGGAAAATGCAGTTTTGCGTTGGCGGATTTTGTGGCGCCCAAGGAGTCTGGCCGAGCCGAGTATATCGGCGCTTTTGCCGTGACGGCGGGCACCGGTGTGGATCGCGTGTGCAAGGAGTTCGAGCAGGACCACGACGATTACAATTCGATTATGGCGAAAGCGCTGGCCGACCGTCTGGCGGAGGCTTTTGCCGAGTGGCTCCATGCGCGCGCGCGGCAGGACTGGGGCTATGGCAAAGACGAGGCGCTCACGAGGGAGGATTTGATTCGGGAGCGTTATCGTGGGATTCGCCCCGCACCAGGCTATCCGGCCTGTCCCGATCATACGGAAAAACGGTTGCTCTTTGATCTCCTGTCGGTAGAACAGCAGGCAGGCATCACGTTGACGGAAAGCTTCGCGATGTGGCCTGCCGCTTCGGTGAGCGGATTTTATTTTGCCCATCCGGACGCCAAATATTTTGCGGTGGGGAAAATTGGGAAGGACCAGGTGCTCGACTATCAGGCGCGAAAAGGAATGTCCCTATCAGAGCTGGAGCGGTGGCTGGGGCCAAATCTGAATTATGAGCCAGGCGGGTAAGAGAGAGTCACGCCGCATCGGCATGGATTTGGTCCGATAGGGGATCGCCCGATTGGTCGTCGGTGTGCGGGCTTTCATCGCGTGCGCGCAGAAGATAGCGGACATTTCCTGCCGGATCGTACGATCATTCTAGTCGCGATATAGATGTGGATCGATCGTGCATCAACGGATTCGAAGGGGCCATCAAAGACGGTGAGTCGCTGGACTTCCGCAGGGAATCCAGCGCGCCTGAGGCCGTTTCATT
>SXGS01282987.1_pt1 | contig 20422 bp, 13 predicted proteins | sample 3174681 | NCBI WGS metagenome assembly SXGS01 (sample SAMN11356861, study PRJNA531348) | freshwater metagenome | isolation source: freshwater sample F1-80 | place: China: Fuxian Lake, Yuxi | collected 2017-12-25 | reverse complement strand
GCTGCCCGTGACCTCGGCGGCGGCGATGATGGCCGGGATGCTGAGGTAGCTTAACGCGGCATCGGCGGGCCCCACACACACCGCTTCGTCGGCGAAGCGCACGTGCAGCGCGTCGTCGTCGGCCTTGGAGTGGATCGCGACCGTGCGAATGCCGAGCGCGCGGCACGTGCGAATGACGCGCATCGCGATCTCGCCGCGATTCGCGATGAGGACCTTCTTGAACATCGTCAGCTACGCGCGATGCGGAATAACGGCTGGCCGAACTCGACGGGCTTGCCGTTGTCGACCAGGCAGTCGACAACGACGCCGGCGCAGTCGGCCTCGATCTCGTTCATCAGCTTCATCGCTTCGATGATGCAGAGCGCTTGCCCGACCTGGACCCTGCTGCCCACCTCGACGAACGGAGGCACGTCGGGAGACGGCGAGCGGTAGAAGGTGCCCACGAAGGGCGACGTCACGACGACGTGGTCCTCACTCGCGGGCGGAGGGAGTGACGCCGAGACCGCGCCGCCTCCGGCTTCGTGGGTGGGCGCGTGCGGGACGAGGCTCGGGCTCGCGCCAGAAGCGAACATCATCGGAGCGCCCGTGGCGTGCCCACGGCCAAGTCGGAGGCGGATTTTCTCGTCCTCGAACTCGAACTCGGTGATGTCGCCCTCGGCGAGCGTCTTGATCAGGGCGCGAAGTTTTTTTAAATCGATGTCCATCGTCAAGCGAGCCCTTCGTCAAACGAGCCCATCGTCAAGCGAGAAGAGTGGCCAGGTCGGGCACGCGAACCCGCAACAGGTAGCGCGCCTTGCCGAGGTTGCCCCCGGGCAAGAGTGACAGAGCGACGAAATAATTCTCGTCGACGACGCGCACAAGCATCGTGTGACTCTCGGCGACGATGGTGAGCTCCTCGGCTTTTCCGGCCGAGAGCATCTCCGCCGCGTTCTGCGCCGATCGGAGCACCATGCCTAGCTCGACGCCGGCCGCGCGGATGTCGTGGGCTACGCCGGGTTGCGTGTAGCTCTCGAGCGCGATCCCATCGCGGTCCATGACGAGCGATGCGATGGCACCCTCGGTTCCCTCGACGACCTCCCGCAGGACGGTCTGAAACATGCGCGGCACCTTATCCCGAATCGCCGCGGCTCGTCGGTCGAATTTCGCTCGCGCCGCAGCCGCGCCGCTTTGCCCATTGCATCCCCGCGGGAACCGAGCGATCCTGCCCCCTAGCTCCCGCCTGTCCGCGAGCCTTGACCATGGTCGCTTGCGCGGACTAAGTTTCGCCCGGTCCCGGCCTGGCGTCGCTCGACGCGGGAATCGACCGGAGCACGCGGGGCGCACGTCGCCCGCGCCACGAAGAAGGACGAGCCATTCACCATGCGCGCACGAGCCGGCGACCCGCCCCGCACGATGCCTCAGAAGGTCCTCGCGGGCCGATCGAGCGATCCGAACCTGAAAGCAGACCTCGTTCGCGTCAGTGTGGATCAGGTGATCCTCTCGCGTGCGCCGGCGCGTGCCGTAGCCGAGGCGCTGAAGCACGGGCTCAAGCGCGCACAGCCCGAGGTGACCATCGCCTACGACGGATTCGCCGTGAGCGATCGCGCGACCGTGGCGGCCGCTGCGGCTGGCGCACCCGAGTCGGTGTCGTCCGGGTTTCCGGAGTTCGGGATCTTGGTGGGCCGCGCGGGGATCGGCGTCCCCGCTCCGGTCCACATGGAGCGTTTCGCAGCGCCGGCACGCCTCGCGCTGACCGACGACCCGCGCCTCGCGCCCATCGGCGGGCTCGGGACGCTCGTGCTCGTGGCGTCGGCGACTCAGCTCGGCGAAGCGATCGCCACGGGCCACGTCTGGCTGCGACCGCCGCGGTCGATCCAGATCCACCTCGCCGGGAGGCTTCGGCCGTTCGTGTGCGCGCGCGACATCTCGCTGGAGCTCTTGCGCCGCGATCTCGGTCAGCTCGTGCAGACCGTCGAGGCGCGCCACCAAGCGCCGGTCGTCCTGGAGTTCGCAGGCCAGAGCGCACGCCTTTTGTCAGTGAGCGAACGCGCCGTGTTGTGCGGCATCGCACAGCAGGTCGGCGCCGCCGCTGCGCTGTTCATCAGCGACGACAAGAGCGAGGCCTACCTGCGCGATCAGCGGCGCTCGAAGGCCCACCGCGCGCTCATGCCCGACCCAGGCGCCCTGTGCGACGAGGTCGTCACGCTCGATCTCGCGGCGGTCGATCCGCTCATCATGGACGAGCAGGGAGTCGTGCGCTCCGCTCGCGAGCTGACCGGCAAGCCCGTCGGCCAGGTCCTGCTCGGCGGCGACTCGGGCGCCACGCTCCGCGATCTGCTCGCGGCCGCGAGCCTGCTCAAGAGCAAGCGGATCCCACCGCGCCTCGACCTCTTGCTGTCGCCGCCCTCGCGTCAGGTGCTCGAGGTGCTCGGGCAAGCCGGCGCGCTCGTCGATCTCGTGGCCACCGGCGCCCGCATCATCGAGCCCGATCGCCGCATCATCACGGGGGAGCTGTACCCGCCACCGGCCGGCGCGCTCTCGATGCGCAACCTCGATCCGGAGCCGCTCACCGAGAGCCGCCGCGGGTTCCTCGTCGCATCACCCGAGACCATCTCGTACGCGGTCGCCCATGGGCAAGTCGGCGATCCTCGGTCCTTCAAGCGCCCTGCCCGCGTGACGGTGCCGCGCGTCATGCCGACCGAAGATGTGCTCGTGGTGCGAAAAAGGGGTCAAAAGAAGGGCCCCGCGGTGCAGCCGTTCAAGCCGGCTTCGCTGCCGCCCGTCGTACCGTGGAGCGGAACCTCGACGCTCGAGGTGCACGCGGGCGTGCCCAACGGTGTCGCATCGCAATCGCCCGCGACGGGCGAGCCGCCCGGGATCCTCGTGCTCGCGGCCAAGCTCGCAGACGTGCTGCGGGCGTCGGAGGCCGCGCTCATGGGCCCCTCGCGCATGCGCGCGCTCATCGCACCGTACATCCCGAGCCAGCTCGTGACTGCGCTCGCCAGCGAGGGGATCGCCAGCTTTCAGCTCGGCGCAAGCGCGCTCGCCTCGCTCATCAAGGCGAACGAACCGAAGGTCACCTTGCCGAAGGCGTCCGCGTGGCAACCCAATGCCGAGGCGGTGTTCGGCAAGCAGAAGGTGGAGCTTCGGTGGCTCGCGGTCGACCGGGAGCAGACCTGGGTACAGCACGGTAAATCCCGCTAGACCGGCTCTCCTTCGTCTTCGGGTGTCGCGATGAGCGTAGTCCTCGTCGACCTCAGCATCCTCGCCACCGACACGCGCGTTCGCGGGATCGGACGCTACGCGAGCGACCTCGCGCTTGCCTTGCGCGCGGCGATAGGCAAGCGGCCGGGGGTCGAGCTGCGCTTCCTCGAGTCGATCGACTGGAACGGGCGCGCGCGCATCGTCGAAGATCCGGCGCCGCTCATCGAGCGCGCCTCTCAGCCGAGCCGCCACGACGAGAATCGGTGGCAGTGGGCGTACCGGCTGCGCGTCGGACTCGCGCGAGCCGCGCGGCGCACCGGCGCGAAGCTCGTGCACCTACCCCACGCGGTCGCGACACCGCTCTTCATGCCGTCGCCCCTTCGGCTCGTCACCTGCCATGACCTGATTCCGCTCCGGTTTGCGAGCCATTATGCGGCATGGACGAGCGGCTTCGGCCCCGGGCGGCACGTGCTCGATCTCCGCCGCTATCGCAGCGCCGACCACGTGGTCGCGATCAGCCGCGCGACGGCCGACGACCTCGTGAATCTGCTCGGCGTGCCGGAGGACAAGATCACCGTCGTTCCGAACGGGGTGGCTCTCGCGCGCTGGAGCGCATCGCCAGGCGCGGGCGACGAAGCGCTCCGCGAGCGCCTCACCCTGCCGCGCCGCTACCTCCTCTACGCAGGCGACGCAGACTGGCGCAAGAACGTCGACGGCATGGTCCTTTCGCTCGCGCTCGCGAGGCGTGACCTGCCCGATCTCGAGCTCGTCTGGGCCGGAAGGCTGAGCGTGGAGCGGGAGCGAAGCGTCTGGGCCGCCGCCGAGCGCGCGGGCGTCGGGCACGCGCTCAAGCTCCTCGGTTGGATCCCCGACGACGAGCTCGCCGCGCTGTATCGGGGCGCCTACGCGATGCTCTTCGTGTCGCGCGCCGAAGGCTTCGGGTTGCCGGTGGTCGAGGCGATGGCGTGCGGCGCGCCGGTCGTGACGAGCCGCACCTCGAGCCTGCGCGAGATCGCCGAGGACGCCGCGCTCCTCGTCGATCCGGAAGATCCGCGCGCCATCGCCGATGCGATCGTCTCGCTCTCCGACGGCAAGCTGCGCTCGCGGCTCACGCGCGCCGGGATCGCCCGCAGCCGCCGCTATTCGCTGGAGGAACAGGCCGCGCGGATGCTCGCGCTCTACCGCTCGCTCGTGTGAGCCTGAGCGCCGCGGCGCCGATCCTTCCATGTGAGCAGCGCAGGCAAGACGAGCACGCCCGTCACGACGCAGCACACTTCGCCGGCGGCGGCGGCGACACCGAAGCTCTGGACGGCGCGGTTCACGCTGAGGCCGAGGGCCGCGTAGCCGAGCATCGTCGTCAAGGAGCACAGGATGACGGCGCCTCCCGTCTCGACCAGCGCCAGGCGCACGTCGCCGCCCGTGTCCTTGTAGCGCTTCATCACGTTGACGGCGTAGTCCGCGCCGACGCCGATCGTGATCGGCAGCGCCACGAAGTTGAGGAAATTGAGCTTCAGCGGCGCGAGCTCGAGCGCCCCGCCCGAGGACCATGGCGCGCTGGTCTTCCATACGGCGAGCAGCGCCACCATCCACGCGAGCCCGGCCACGATCGAGCCGATCACCCAGAGCGCGGCGGCGCGCGCACGAAACGCGACCAGCACGATCGCGGCCGTCGCTAGAAGCGAGGCGAGGATGGCCTTCGGCGCGTCCTCTCCTACCGCGAGGATGATGTCCGCGAAGATGACGCTGCGACCGCTCCCCTTGACGACCGAACCGTCCGGAAGCGACACCGTCCGGAAGCTGTCGGCCCACTCGATGAGGTAGCGCCCGTCCCAGACGCTGCGTCCGTTCGCGGGCTGGATGTAGACGAGCCGCCCGCGTGTGCCGTCCTTTTCGATGAACGGGCGCGCGGCCTGCTCGGGGAGCGCGTCGATGGTGACGGGCACGAGCAGCGCAGCCGGCAAGAGGGCGTCGATCTTCTTATAGTCGGCATCGCCCACGAAGCCCTTCTCGCGCGCATGCTCGATCCGCTCGCGCGCGTCCTTGATGAGGCGAAGCTTCTCTTCTTGGTCGCTCGGCAAGAGGGAGCTCACGGTGACGACGCGCTCAAAGGGTGGGCGGGGTGCGGCCTTGCGCCGTTCGTCGAGCGCGCTCGCGAGCGGGGCCACCTGTTCGATGCGCTCGACGACGACGGCGATGCCGTCCATCTGCTGCCGGCCCACGATGGGATCGATCGCGCGGCGAAGGCGCTGCGCCTCGCTGTCGACGACGACAGGATCGTTGTCGATGTTGCGCATGTCGTACTCCATCGGATCGGCCTTGATGTAGCGCACGGCGAGCCCGAGAGAGAGCACCGTCACCAAGAGCCCGATGACCGAGACGGCGCGAGGGGCGCGCTCGACGAGCAGCGCGAACGGGCGGCCATAGAGCCCGCGCAGCCGCTCGAGCCTGCCGCCCTCGCTGATCGGGCGGATGCGCTCGAACGCGACGAGCAGCGACGGCAAGACGAGGTAGGTCGCGAGCCAGCAGAGCAGCATGCCGCTGCCGCCGATGACGCCGAAGTGCTTGAAGCCGCGAAAGTCCGTGATCGCGAGCGAGCCGTACGCGGCCATGGCTGCACCTGCGGCGGAGCTCGTCGCGACCCAAGTGCCGCGGTGGGCGTCGCCGATCGCAAGCTCGAGCGACGATCGCCGGCGCTCCTCGAGGTAGCGCGCGAGGTAGATGATCCCGAAGTTGATGCCGTTGCCGACGACGATGCTGAAGAGAAACCCGGTCGAGGAGTTGAGGTGCCCGACCGTGAAATACGAGAGGCCAAAGGTCCACGCGGCGCCGACGCCCACCGTGAGCGCCAGCACGACGACGGTGCGCACGCGGAGATAAAAAAGGAACACGACGCCGAGGACCATGGCGATCCCCCAGACGCCGACGTGGGCCAGATCGCTCTTGATCTGCTGGTAGGTCTCGGCCGAGGTGATCAGGTTGCCGCCGAGGCCGACGCGAAGGCTGCTGCCCCCGCCACGCACCTCGTCGACGATGGCGAGGACCCGCTCGCGCAGCTCGGCGGAGCGCCGCAGATCACCGCTCTCTACCGGCGTGCGCACGAGCACGACCGCCCGATGTGCCGCGGGATCCAGGTAGTAGCCGTTCGGATAGCGCGCCTGGACCTCGGCCACCTTCGTGCCCTTGGATTTCTCCGCGAGGCGAGCGCGGAGGCTCTCTTCGGTCAGCGGCGGCGGAGCACCGTCATCCCCATCGTCCGCCTCGTCGTCGTCCTCGTCATCGAGGAGCGCGCCGGCCCGCTTCTGGACCTCGTAGTCGTACCGCTCGAGGATCTCGTCATGCAGCTCCTTCACGAGCGGGAGCGGCGCATAGAGAAAGCTGCGGTCCTCGAAGAACTTCTTCGCGTCGCGCACGCCGTCATCGACCTGTGAGACGAGCTCGGGCTCGATGGCGCGAAGCCGCGGGCCGACTTCGTCCACGAAGCGCTCGAGCGCCGCGGTGTCGCCGCCCTCGACGACGATGGCGAGCGTGGAGACCGACGCGAGGCGCTTGCTCGCGGCCTCGGCGACGAGCACGCTCTCCTTGTTGCCTGGGAGCAGCTCGCCGAAGCCTGTCCGCAGCTCGAGGCCCGACGCGATGACGAGCGCGACGGTCGCCGAGACGGCCGCGAGCGCGATGACGTAAAACGGGCGCTCGGTCTGAACGCGCGTGAGCCACGTCCACGGATCGCGCCGCGCGGTCATTGCCGAGCTACATAATGTGCCGAACGAGACGTCCGCCAACAAAATATCGAAGCGAACGCTACTTGCCCGCGGCCAAGAGGTTTGGAATGACTCCACGCATGGACGCCCTCGAACGCGGTGCCGTGCTCTTCTTCGCCGCCCTGCACGTGGCCGGCTGCGCGACCTCGCCGCTTCATGAGCCGGCGCCGCCCGAGGCGAAGGTGACACAGGCGACGTCGAGCGCCCCCGCCACACACGCCGCGAGCGCTGGCTCAGCCTCGAGCGCCCCCGCCGCACCTGCCGCAAGTGCTGACGCAGCCTCGGGCGCCGCGCGCCGCGTCGATGCTGAACCCGCGTCCTCGAGCGTATCCGCGACGGGGCCCTCGCAGGGGACGCCGCTCTCCCCTGCCCCGGGCCCGCTCAACGTGATCCTCATCACCATCGATGCCATGCGCGCCGACATGCCGTGGGCGGGCTACCCGCGCGACATCGCGCCGAACCTGACGGCGCTCGAGAAGGCGAGCGTGAGCTACACGCGGGCCTATTCGGTCTCGTCGTCTACGGCGATGAGCTTTGCGGGCCTCCTCTCGGGGCGCTACCCGTCGGAGCTCGAGCGCAGCGGCTCGTTTTTCAGCGCGCATCCCGACTCCGTCGAGTTCTTTCCGGAGCGGCTGCAGCGCGCGGGCGTCCGCACGGTCGCCGCACACGCGCACTTCTATTTCGAGAAAAAGGCCGGATTTCACCAGGGATTCGACGCCTATCGCATGGTCGAAGGGCTCAGCGCGGACAACACCACCGACAAGAACGTCACGAGCCCGCAGCACCTCGCGCTCGCCAAGGAGCTGCTCGGCGACGAGCACCTCAAGAAGGGCCCGTTCTTCGCGTGGTTTCACTTCATGGACGCGCACGACCTCTACGTGAGTCACCCCGGCATCGACTTCGGAAAGAAGCCGCGCGACCGCTACGACGGCGAGCTGCGCTACCTCGACGGCCACCTCGGCGAGCTGTTCGCGTTCATCGAGAAGGCGCCGTGGGCGAGCCGCACGGCCGTCATCGTCACGGCCGATCACGGGGAGGCGTTCGGCGAACACAAGATGACGAGGCATGGCTTCGAGCTCTGGGAGCCGCTCGTTCATGTGCCGCTCTTCGCGAAGATCCCCGGGCTCGCGCCGAAGCGGATCGACACCCCGCGCAGCGCCATCGATCTCGCGCCGACGATCCTCGACCTGCTCGGGGTCCCCGCGGACGCAAGCTATCAAGGCCAGAGCCTCGTCGCCGAGCTCGCGGGCACGGCCCTGCCCGAAGAGCGCGACGTCATCGTCGACCTGCCACGCACCGGAGACAACTTCCGCCGCCGAGCCCTGGTGCGCGGCCGGTACAAGCTCATCTCGCACGACGACGACTTTCGCCTCGATCTCTACGACCTCGGCAAAGACCCCGGCGAAACGCGCGAGCTGCGGCAAGCCGAGCCCGACGTCTACCGGGACATGAAGCGCCGCTACGAGGAGCGCAGGCAGCGGATCAAGGACATCTGTCCGAAGCGTCGCGACAACCTCAAGGGCAAGCGACCCGAGAAGCCCTGCTGAGCCGCCTCTTGCGCCTCAGCCTGAGGCACGCGCCGCGACCCGCGCGAAGTCCTGCACCGAGAGGGTCTCGCCGCGCGCGTCGAGCGAAACGCCCGCCGCTTCCGCCTGCGCCGCGAGCTCGGCGTCCGACCACCCGAAGGCGCCGCGCCACGCGTTCGACAGCTTCTTGCGACGGCTCTGAAACCCTCGCCGCACGAGCTCCCGGAAGGCCTCGGTCTCCTCCGCTTGAGGCGGTGACAGCGGCGCGAGCACGACCACGGCAGACTCGACCTGTGGACGTGGATGAAACGCCCCAGCAGAGACGCGCAGCGCGCGCTCGACGCGGAACGCCGCCTGAGCGAAGACCGAGAGCGCTCCGTAGTGCTCGGTGCCCGCCCCGGCGACGAGTCGGTCGGCGACCTCGCGCTGCACCATGAACACGGCGCGATCGATGAGTGGCGCCGCGTGCGTCGTCTTTTCGATGAGACGCCCCGTGAGCTGGTACGGGAGGTTCCCGGCGACGACGCGCGGGGCCGGGCAGTCACGCAAGAGCTCGTCGAAATCGACCTGGGCCGCGTCGGCTTCGAGCACGTGCACGCTCGGCACGTCGGCGAAGAGCTCGCGCAAGAGCGGCACGAGATCCCGGTCGCGCTCGACCGCCACGACGCGGGCTGCCCGATCCGCGAGCGGCGCGGTCAACGCGCCGAGGCCCGCCCCGAGCTCGATCACGGTGCCCCCGGGCGCGGGAGTCGCGAGCGCGGCGATGCGCTCGGCGATGGCGACGTCCTGGAGAAAATTCTGCCCGAAGCTCTTCTTGGCCGTGAGGCCACGCTCACGCAGAAGGCGCGCGCTCGACCACCGCTCTCGCGTCATCCTCGGACCTCCGTGTCATGACGCCAAGCGTGCGCGTCGAGCTCTGACGAACGAGCGTCACGCCCAAGCGAGCGAGCGCCTTTTCGCTCGTCCTCTGAGCCGCCCGAGCACGAAGCGTCAGCGCGTCGGTGACGGCGTCGTACAGCGTGGGCTCGGGCCGGCGGTTCTCGGTCGCGACCGCGGCGTTGTCCACCCAGCCGTCGTCCTCAACGCCGGGCGCGGCGACGAGGAGCCCCTCGTCGACGGCGACGTTCGTCCACCGCAGCTCGATCCGGCGGGCTTGCAGTCGCTTCACCGCCTGGCCCATGGCGAGCACGCGGTCCGGTGCCGGCGGCGGAGAGACGACGTGCACCACGGTAGGACGGTCCTTTTTCTCCGACCGCATGGAGGTGAGGAGGCGCAGCAACGTGAGCGTGGTGCGGTCGCGGTCCGGCTCGTGTCGCGGCGGCATCGCGAGCCCGAAACATGCCGCGTAGCGACGAAGCTCTGCGTCTTCGGGCCCGTGCCCGAGCGGCGCCGGATGCGCGAACGGGGCATGCGCCCGCAAGCGTGCCGCGCGCTCGGCGAGCCTGTCGAAGCGACCGCGTCGGAGATCGTGCACGCTGCTCGGCTCGAGCGGCCGCATGTGCTCGGCTACCTGCGCCGCGAGCTCGGTCTCGTCCCAGCCCGAGCGATCGTAGTCGAAGAGGCCCGTTCGTTCGAGGAGCAGCGTGACGATGCGCCCCTCTTGCGAACGGTCCGCGCTTGGCGACAAGGTGGCGAGCACGCGGCCGGCCACGATGCGGAGTCCGACCTTGTCTCCGCGAGCGAGGTAGTGACGCGCGAGCCCGAGGACGGCGTCGATCGAGAAGTCGAGGGGAGCTGCGCCGACCGGACCCGCCCAGAGCTCCGTCGAGGCATCCAGCACGAGCACGACGACGTCGCTCTCTTCGCGCTCGAGCTCGCGAACGATGAGTTTGTTCCGCTTTGCGCTCGCCTTCCACGCGATGCGGCGAAACGAGTCGCCCGGCGAGAGCTCCCGTAGCTCGAAGACCTCGCTGCCGTCGCCCCGCGCGCGTGCGGCCTGGCCCGAGACGGCGAAGTGCCCGCTCCTGCCGCCCGCGAGCTCGGCGCGCGGCCGCCCCTTCGAGCGCGGCAACACGGCCACGCCGAACGGATTCGCGAACGTGAGCGGCACCTCGAAGACGCCCGGAGCCCCGCGCACCTCGAGCGCGAGCGACTGGATGGCGTGAAACCCGACACGCCGCGCCTTCACCTCGATCTCGATGCGCACCGACCCCGTCGCCATCACCTCGCCCGCTCGCGGCCTCACCTTCACCTCGAGCGCGGGCGACGCGACGACGCGCAGGTTGTCAAAGCACGCCGAGAGCGTGTCGCGGTTGCGGACCTCGGCCTCGAGGCGCAAGGTCGTGCCGCGTACGACGCGCATGGAGCGCTCTGTGCCGCCCCAGAGCATCTCGAAGCCGGCGTTGCGAATTCGCATCACGCTCACGAGCGTCGCCGCGCGCGCGAACGCTACGCCGACGAGCACGCCGCCGCCCCAGGCCACGATCCACGGCTCACGCAGCACGATGCCGAGCGCGAAGGTGATAACGCCCGCGATCGCGAGGTGAGCCGCCGTGCGCGTCGGGTAGATCGTCATGCCGGGTTGCTCGTCACGCCGGACGGAGCGTCACGCGGGGCGCACGGCTTTCCGGTAGCTCACCCGCGAGAGCGCGGTCCGCACGACGTCCTCACGCACGCCCGCGTCGCCGTCCACCTCGTCCTTCAAGACCAGGCGGTGAGCGAGGACGGGCACCGCGAACCCCTGGAGATCGTCGGGAGTGACGAAGCTCCGGCCGTGAAGCACGCTCGCCGCCTTGGCTGCCTGCACGAGCCCGAGCGTCGCACGCGGGGAAGCGCCGAGCAGCACGCGCACGTCTTTGCGCGTCTCTTCCGCGATCCCCACCGCGAATTCGTAGAGGTCGTCGTCGACGTGGACGCTCCTCACGAGCTGCTGCATCTCGAGCACGGCCGCGGTGTCGAGCACGGCGCGAGCGGTCGCTGGCTCGACGTGGTGCGCGCGCAACATCGCGATCTCGTCGGCGCGCTTCGGGTAGCCCACGTCGAGGTGGATCAAGAAGCGGTCGATCTGCGCCTCGGGGAGCGGATACGTGCCTTCGAGATCGATCGGGTTCTGCGTCGCCACGACGATGAACGGCGGCGGCAGCTCGAAGAGATCTCCCTCGACCGTGACCTGTTGCTCTTGCATCGCCTCCAGCAGCGCGGCCTGCGTCTTCGGCGGCGCGCGGTTGATCTAGTCGGCGAGCACGACGTTCGCGAACACCGGCCCGCGCCGAAAGTGGAACGTCCCGTCGCGGGGGGACAGCACGTAGGTGCCGGTGATATCGGCCGGGAGGAGATCCGGCGTGAACTGAATTCGCTTCACCGGCACGCCGAGCGCCTCGGCGAAGGCCTTGGCGAGCGTCGTCTTCGCCACGCCCGGCACGCCCTCGAGCAGCACGTGACCGCGCGCGAGGAGCGCGACGAGCATGTGATCGATGGTGTGCGCGTGGCCGATGTAGACGCGCGCGACCTCCTGCCGAACGGCGTCGAGGTGCTTCTTGACCGCCCGCACCCGTTCGCTCAGCTCATCGACCATGTTCGCGCGATCCTAGTGTGGCGAATCAGGGGTCCGCCACCAAAGAAACACCGCATTGTTGCGCGAATCAGGGATTCGCCACCGAATTACGGGCGCCGCTCGGCCGTCAGCGCGCGCACCACGCTGGCGGCATCGGCCACGTCGGCGATCGTCACGCGGGATCTCGCTCCGCTCACGATCTCTTCTTCAGCGAGACGCATCGCGTCGAGGGCGCGCACCGTGCGGCGCAAGAGCGGCTCGTCGAGTCCGCCGCTGGCGGCGAGGCGAGCCACGAGCTCCGTCGGCGGCGTCGCGCCGCTCAGTCCGAGCGCGGGCGCGAGCGTCTCGCCAAGCGCGGCCTTCAGCTCGAGCAGCGCGAGGGCCGGCGAGGCTACTCGCGAGGCGAGCACGGCGCGTCGCCCAGCGGCCCCCCCCTGCGCCGCCGGCGCCGTCTCGCGCGCATAGCGAGGGAGTTTGGCTGCGTAGACGCGCATCAGCGTCACGGTGGCCCAGCGCATCGCCGCGAGCGCGCACAGCGCGGCGACGGCGAGGTGGAGCCACCACGGAAAGCCGCCGTCGCGGAGCTCGCGAATGCCGTCGGCGAGCGCACGCAAGCGGCGATCGAGCGCCTTGCGCGCGGGGGTCACGCCGCCGAACGAGCCGCGCTCCGCGAAGTCGTTCGCGAGGAGGTAGAGCTTTCCCTTTCGCGGGTCGGTTGGGTCGCCGTTCGCAAGGTAGCGCACGACGCCGCGCGCGAAGGCCCGGTTTCCCGGGTAGCGCAGCATGAGGTTGATGAGCGCCGACGGATCGCCGATCGCGAACAGGCGTCCCCGCTCGACCTGACCGGCGACCGCGACGCTGACGACCTCGGGCTGCGCCCCGGCGCCGTCGCGACTCCCGCGCACCTCGAGGACGGGCGTCAGGTCGGGATGCACGAACGCGGTCGCGTGGTTGAGCACCACCTGGCCCACCTCGGCGACCGTAGGATGGACAGCGCCGCCCGACGGCGCGTCCGCCTCTCGCGCGGGCACGGCGATCGCCACGGACGGCTTGCCGCGCAAGTACCGCTCGGGGAAATTGGGCAGGCTGCGGCGATGGAGCTTGAAGTGCGCCAGCACGCGGTCGCCCCGTCCAAAATCGTCGGCCACGGCGAACCTTCCGCCTGCCTTCATGAAACTCGCCGCCTCCTCGACGTCCATCGCGTTCGACGGGTGCAGGACGAGCACGCCGTCCTGCTTTTCGAGCGCCTCCCAGTCGAGCGTCGCGAGCACGACGACGCGGTCGCTCCCGAGCTCTTCACGCGCGAGCTCGAGCAGCTCGCGGCACCCCTCCCAGCTTCCGTCGTTCAGCTCGAACGCGGCCGCGCGCGCCACGCTCGGAGCGAAGCTCAGCGCGAGCGCCACGGCCAACACCGGTAGGCCGGCGGCGCGGCGGCTCATCGCTCGCAAGGCGCTCCCTCCGTTTCGCGACTGGCTCCGCGTGCTTGACCGAACCCCATGGGTTGTTAAAGTGATCCTGTGGTTTCGAGTCGCGACGCTCCGCTAGGGGCGGCGCCGGTGACGCGAAAACTTGCGACACCGTCCAGGTCTCCCTTATCCCTCAGGGAAAGAGGATGCTACCGCCCTTCATCATCGAGCAGATCCGGCAGCGGGAGGAGCGCGAGCGGCAACGACGTGAAGACAGCCGCCCGCGCCTCGAGATCCCCGTTGAGCAGCGTCCGGCTCGGCCCGCCCTCGAGGTCGACGCGGAAGACGACCCGGACCGCGGCGTCATCATCGTCGACCTGATGGGCTGACGAGGCTCGGCCTTTCGCTCGCCGAGGGCGGCAAACCAGCGCGTGGCCGCTCGGCGGTCGATCCCGCATCGGGCTCGCCAGGGCCGTTGTCATCGCGAACCCATGGCACTACGGTTCGCGCGCCATGCCGTCGCCGGACCCAAAGCCTCGCCGACGCCGCGAAAGCATAGCCCGAGCCGCGGTCCTCGGTCGGCATGCGGCGCGCGCGCTCGCTTGCGTGGCCATCGTCACGAGCGCGGCCACGTGTCAGCTCAACGGCGACGAGCACATGCTCGGGGAGAAGGACCTCTACTACCCGACGGGGCTCGTCGTCTCCGCGGGCGGAAGCACGCTCTACGTCGCGAACTCGGACTTCGACCTTCAGTTCTCGGGCGGGAGCGTGCATGCGGTCGATGCCGCCGCGCTTCGAGCCGCCGTTGCGCCGATCGCGCTCGGGCTTGCGAGCGGCGACGGCGCGAGCGCGGCGTGCAGCGCTGCGGGGCTCGGCCTCAACCTGGACCCGTTCTTGAACCCGGGGCCGTGCGCGCCGATCGCCTACGCACCCCTCGTGCGCGCGTCGGTCTACGTCGGCGCTTTCGCGTCCGGCCTCATGCTCGCCTACGATCCGCGCGCCGCAGGCGCCCGCCTGTTCGCGCCCGTTCGCGGCGATCCCTCGGTGACGTTCTTCGACGTCGCCGACGATCGCGCCGGTGGGAGCGAGCCCTTTGCGCTCGATTGCGGCAGGACCGGGAGCGGCTTCTGCGGCGACGCACATCGCATCGGCCGCGACGCCGACCGATCGCAGCGAGGCCTCCAGCTTCCGCCCGATCCGGTGGGGATCGCCAGCTCGACGAACGGCGAGGCCGTCGTGAGCGCGCACCCGTCGCAAGCCGCGGCAAGCCTCGTCGTGAACCCCTGGGAAGAGACGCCGTTCCTCAGCTATTTCGCTGGCGACCTCGCTCCCGGACCGACCGAGATCGCGTCGGTGCCGCGCCCCGCCTTCGTCGCTGCGGCCGAGGCGCAGGCGACCCTTGCGGGCCTGTCGTTCATCTACCGCGACGCGTTCGTGGTCACGTACCGAGGCGCGGCGCAGCTCGACGTCCTGCAATACGTCCGCGACTCGGGCTCGGTGCCGTCGCGGCCGTTCATCGCGCGGGCGCAGCAAGTGCCGATCACGACGAGCTCGTCGAACACCGACCACCGCGGCGTCGCGGTTCTCTCGAGCGAGCGCGCGGCTTGCGAGGCGAGCTGCGGCAGCGCGGCAGGCGACGTCGAGTGCCTGGCGGCATGCGCCGAGACGATTCCCCTGCGCGTGTTCGTCGCGTCGCGCAGCCCCGAGAGTCTGCTCCTCGGACGCATCGAGACCGTGGTGCTGCGAGGCACGTCCGTCGTCGACGGCGTCACCACCGCGCGCATCACCGGGGCGTTCGACCTCGTCACGCTCGACGACGCGCTGCCGCTCGATTTCGGAGCGTCGCGCGTCGAGACCGGGCGCGTCATCGCCGAGGACGGCACGGCAGTCGACCGGGTGTTCGCCGTCGCGTTCGACTCGCGCCGCGTGTTCATCGTCGATCCGTACCGCGCGCGCATCGAAGGCGTGGTGCGCACGGGGCGCGGACCGCACGACATCGCGATCGACCAGGGCGTCGCCAACGGCGAGGCGTACAGCTACTTGTACGTCGGCCACTTCACCGACTCGTACCTCGGCGTCGTGCCGCTCGATCTGCGCCGCGCGCTCACGTACGGCAGCATGATCGCGACGGTGGGCACTCCACTTCCGCCCATCGACACCCTCTGAGCTCGCTCGTGCGTACGCATACCTCCCTCACCGTTGCGCGTTTCGCGGTCGCGCTCGGCGCCGTCGCCGTTCCCGCGTGCACCACGGACGTGACCACTGAAGCCGTGCAGGCGCTGCAGGGCTCGGGACCGACCGCGTTCGTCTGCCTCGGCTCGCCGTCGGAGCCGCTCTCGCTCGTGGGGCGGCCGCTCAACGAGTGCACCGGCTTGCGCACGTCGAGCACCGACTTCAGCATCCCGCACCTCTACGCGCTCGTGACGCAACCGGTCCGCGGCGAGGTGGCCGTGATCGATCTGACGAGCGACGACACCGGCCTCATCGACGAAGATCCCGCGACGCCGGGCACGGGCTTCTTACCCATCGGCGCCAGCCCCACCGCGATCGCCGCGACGCCCGGCGGAATGGCGACGTTCGTCGCCGTGGCCGAGCCTGGGTTCGAGGGGCTGTTCGCGCTGCCGGCGGATCGCCTTCGCGGCGCGGTGGAGGGAGTCGCGGCGCGCGTCTCGTCGTGGCCCTCGTGCGCGCGGCCCGAGGCGCCGGGGCAAGTCGCCGTCGTGCTCGATCCCGCCGACGGCGCGGGGCGCGTGAGGCCGAGCTGCGATTCGCCGTACGGCTCCGACGCCGACAGCGACGCCGAGGACGGGGCCACCCTATGCGGCCCCAATGCTACGCCGCACTGCCACGGCGATCTCGCGAACGACGCGGCCGCCACCGGCAAACTCGGGCGCTACAAGCTGCTCGTGACGCTCCCGAGCGCCGGCGGCTTCGCGGTCGTGGACGCGCAGGCGCTGCTCGAGCAAGAGCCCGGCGCCTTCGAGCCGTGCAAGATCGAGCGCTTCGTGCCGCTCGGGGTCGACGTGCCGACGTTGCCCGGTAGCGATCCGGGCGCGGGCGACGGCGTGTCGTGCACCCGAGACGAGCCGGGTGGACTCGAGTCGACGTCGTTCGTCGCCGTGCCTGCGGGGATCGCGCTCACCGAGCGCAGCGGAGGTGGCAGCCGGCTCTTCATCGCCGACCGCGGCGCGCCCGTCATCCATCGCGTCGAGCTGCCGACCCCATGCGAGCCGAGCGAAGGAGCGCCGCTCCTCGCGACGTCGGTCGAGGCTCCGTCGCGCGTCGTCACGACCGAGCGCATCAGCGTGAGCCCGCGGACGTTCGACCTCGAGCAGTACCTTTACGCGATCGACGGCGACGACGGCAGCATCATGGTCTTCGACGTGACCGACGGCGCGGTGGCGCGCACGCCGCTCGCTCGCCCGAACCCAGGCAACAACCCGTTCCAGCCCGCGGATCGCGTGAGGCTCGGCGCCCCGCCACGCGACGTCGTCATCGTGCGTGCGAGCGCGGACAAGGCCGATCCCGGCACCGGCGCGCTCCTCCCCGTCCGCTGCGATCCGAGCCCGAATGCCTCGAGCGACGCCGCGAGTTACCAGACCTCGGCCTCATTCACATCGGGCGCCGGGCCCGGCAAGCTCCGCGGGGTCTTCGCGTTTGCGGTGCTCGTGAGCGGCGACGTCGTGCTCATCGACGTCGACGATCTCGACGCGCGCTGCCGCGGCCCGGAAGAGCACCACCCGCTCTTCGGCTGCGGCGAGACCCAGGCGGGGCTCACGGGCGCGAGCGGTGAGTACAGCTGCAACGTCGTCTCGCGGCACGAGCCGCGGTCGTCGGCGTACCTCGTGACGAAGAGCGAGATCGCGAACAATGAGCCTGGCGTGGCGACCGCGCCGATCGCGTTCGATCCAGACGGAGCGCTGCTCGACCCCGACGACATCGACGCACCGCGCATGCGCGCGACGGTGCCGACCGGTGCGCCGCCCGGAGAGATGTCCCTCGTCGTCGGCTCGGAGCGGCGCGCGCTCGATCCCGCGACAGGGCTGTACTCCGGAAGCGCCGACGAGGCGAAGTCCCACTCCCTCGTCATGAACCTCGAGACGCCGCGCGCGCACATCGTGCCGCAAGCCTGGCGCGTCACGTACGAGGGCGCTTTGCCCGGATTTTCCGGTCGTTTCGCGGCGCTGTCGAAGGAAGCGGGCGGCCTCGTCCTCCGCGATGCCTCGGTGCGGTTCTGCAATCAAGGCGTGCTCGGACAGAACGCGGTGTTCGACCTCCTGCGCGAGAAGGACGGGCTCACCGACGCCGATGCGGCGACGCTTGCGCCGGGGCTCGCGGACTACGTGCAGCTGCTCGGAGACGTCCCGATCAGCGTCGACAAGTATTGGACCGAAGAGGCCGCGTGCACCTACAACGCCTGCCGCCAGACGTACGGCACGTCGTCGAATCCGCGGGAGGCGCGCGACTATCGTATCCTCGATGCGCGCGACGACGGGCTCGTGGTGGTACCGCGCGCAGGAGCCGCGCCGAGCCCGGACGTCGAGTGTTGCTTTCCGGGAGTGTCGAGCTACGGCGTGCGCGGCGGCGGCCAGTGGATCGTCGTCGGCGACGCGGTCGGGTTCCTCCACCATGTGAAGGCGGACGCCGATGGCGTGTGCCGGCCGGCGTGCGACGAGCCCCAGGTGCGCCTCGAAGGACGTGTGCGCGCGACCCCGATGAACACCGTCGTCGAGGATGGCGCGCCGGGGGCCTTCCAGAACCCGTTCTTCCGCTTCGCCATCAACGCCACGGGCACGAAGCGGGACACGCGCTTCGAGCTCACGTCGCAGGGCGCCTTCGAGCCCCTCAGCTTGCCGCTCGCGCCCGATGGCGCCGACGTCATGCCGACCGCGGCGACTTTCCTCGACGTCACGGGCGAGCTCGTCATCAGCGACGGGCTCTTCCAGGGCGTGTCGTTCATCGACGTCCAGTCGTTGGCGCGCACCCGGCAGTATCGCTAGCCGGAAACGAGGCCGTGTATTCGGCGTCCACGAAGAAGCTCACCCCGGTGATGGAGCAGTACCGGGAGGCCAAAGAGGCCTACCCGGACGCGCTGCTGTTCTTTCGCCTCGGCGACTTCTACGAGCTCTTCAACCACGACGCCGTCGTCGCGGCGCGCGAGCTCGAGCTGACGTTGACGAGCCGCAACAAGGGGGCGCCCGAGCCGGTGCCCATGGCGGGCGTGCCCTACCACGCGGCGCACGGCTACATCGCCCGCCTCATCGCCAAGGGCTTCAAGGTCGCCATTTGCGAGCAGCTCGGCGACCCCTCGAAGCTGAAGGGGCTCGTCCCGCGCAAGGTCGTGCGCGTCCTGACGCCGGGGCTTCTCACGGACGACGGCCAGCTCACGACCAAGCGGCACAACTTCCTCGGCGCGATCTGCACGCAGGGCGCGGACGGAGCCGGGAGCGCCTCGCCGGGCGAGACGTCCACGTTCGGCCTCGCGCTGCTCGATCTGTCGACGGGCGAGCTCCTGGCGATGCGCGCCGAGAGCCCGGCCGTGCTCCTCGCAGAGCTCGCACGCTCGGAGCCGGCGGAGCTCTTGGTGCCGCGCGCGCACGCGACTCTTCGCGAGGCGATCGCGCTCGGGTGCCCACGCACCGCGTTGCGCGACGACGACCCGCTCGACGATGCGCACCTCCGCGAGCTGCTCGACGAGCGCGTCGCGGCACCGCTCTACGATGACGCCGTTCGCGATCACCCCGAAGAGGCGGTGCGTGCTGCCGCGAGCGTCCTGCGCTTCGCTCGCCATCACCTGCCGATGGCGGCGCTGCCGGTGCGCCGGATCGCGCGCCACGAGGCGGCGACGCACCTCGCGATCGACGAGACCGCGCAGGCGCACCTCGAGCTCGTGCGCACGATCGACGGCTCGCGCGAAGGCACCTTGCTTCACGTGATCGACGCGACCGTGACCGCCGCAGGCGGAAGGCGCCTTCGGCGACGGCTCCTCGCTCCGCTCCTCGACGTAGGAGCGATCCGCAGACGGCTCGACGCGGTTGAGGCGATGGTGTGCGCGGCGCCGCAGCGCAAGACCCTTAGGCAGGCGCTCGCGCGCATCGGCGATCTCGAGCGAATGGCCGTGCGCGCGGCCCTCGGCGAGAGCACGCCGCGCGATCTCGCGAACCTGCGCGATAGCCTCGGCGCGGTCCCCGACGCACAGGCGGCGCTCGCGGAGATGCGCGGGCTCGAGCGCTCGACGTCGCTCGGCGCGGCGGCCGACTGCCTCGCGGAGCTGCGTGGGCCCGAGCGCTCGCCGTCGCTCGGCGCCAGGGGCGACTGCCTCGCGGAGCTGCGCTCGACCTTGGAGCGCGCCCTCGTCGATTCGCCGCCGGTGCTCGCCCGCGACGGCGGCGTGCTCCGCGAAGGCTGGGACGCCGAGCTCGACGCCTTGCGCCGCGCCAAGGCCTCGGGCACCAACGTCCTCGTCGAGCTCGAGTCGCGCCTTCGCACGGAGCTGCGAATTCCGTCGCTCAAGGTCAAGTACACGCGCGGGTTCGGGTTTTACATCGAGGTGACGAAGGCGCACCTCGACAAGATCCCGGAGAGCTTTCGGCGCAAGCAGACCCTCACCGGCGCCGAGCGCTTCGCCTCCGACGAGCTCGATGCGGAAGCTGACGCGGTGCTCGGCGCCGAGGAGCGAGCCGCCGAGCGCGAGGAAGAGCTCTTCGGCAAGCTCGTCGAGGTCGTCGCGCGTGAGGGCGAGAGGCTCCGCGACCTCGCGTCGACGGTCGCCGAGTGGGACGTCACGGCGTGCCTCGCCGAGGTCGCGCACGTGAACGATTATGTGCGCCCCGACGTCGACGACGGGCCCACCATCGCGCTCGAAGACGCACGACACGCCGTCGTAGAGCGCACGGTCCCCGCCGGTCGGTTCGTGCCGAACGACACGTCGCTCGATCTCGACGGCGAGCGGATGCTGCTCGTCACCGGGCCCAACATGGCGGGCAAATCGACGCTCATGCGCCAGGTCGCGCTCGTGTGCATCCTCGCGCAGCTCGGCAGCTTCGTCCCGGCCCG
>SXGS01051624.1_pt1 | contig 20422 bp, 16 predicted proteins | sample 3174681 | NCBI WGS metagenome assembly SXGS01 (sample SAMN11356861, study PRJNA531348) | freshwater metagenome | isolation source: freshwater sample F1-80 | place: China: Fuxian Lake, Yuxi | collected 2017-12-25 | reverse complement strand
GGTAGATGTGGGAGTTCTCCGCGATTTCCTTGGTCGGATAGCTCGCGTTGTCCACGAGGATTTCCTGCGCGGTGATGTAGATGCGCACGGCGGCCTTGAAGCGCTCGACATCGAACGTGCTGTCATCGCGCTTGAACTTCATGAGGTTCAACGAAGCGAGATTGCACGCGGTGTTGTTGAGGAAGACGTATTCCGAGCACGGATTCGTGGAGTGAATCGGCTCGGTGCCTTTGCAGGTGTGCCACTTCTGGATTGCACCGTCGTATTGCAGGCCGGGGTCGCCGCAGATCCATGTGCCTTGCGCGATCTTTTCGAGCAACGTCGAGGCGTCCTTCTTCTGGAGCGGCTTGCCGTTGACGGCCTTGGTCCACCACTCCTTGCCGTCCACGGCGGCTTGCATGAACTCATCGCTCACGCGGACGGAGAGGTTTTCGTTCTGGTACATGACGCTGCCGTAGGCGTCGCCGTTGTAGGAACCGTCGTAGCCCTGTTCGATCAGCGCCCAAGCCTTCTTCTCTTCCTTCTGCTTGGCGTCGATGAATTCTTCGATGTCACCGTGCCAATCGCGCAGCGTGTTCATCTTCGCGGCGCGACGGGTCTTGCCACCGGACTTCACGACGTTGGCGACCTGATCATAGACCTTCAGGAAGCTCATCGGACCGCTCGGACGTCCGCCGCCGCTGAGTTTTTCGCGGCTGGAGCGGATGGGCGAAAGATCGGTGCCGGTGCCGGAGCCATACTTGAAGAGCATCGCCTCGGAGTAAGCGAGGTGCATGATGCTTTCCATGTTGTCATCGACGCTCTGGATGAAGCACGCACTGCCCTGCGGATATTCGTATTGGGTGGCGGCGCGCTGGGCTTCGCCGGTCTTGCGGTTGTAGAACCAGTTGCCCTTCGCGGAATTCTTGCCGACGCCGTACTGAGTGTAGAGGCCGACGTTGAACCAGACCGGCGAGTTGAACGCGCCGTATTGGTTGATGCAGAGCCAGGTCAGCTCGTTATAGAACGTCTCGCCATCTTCCTTGCTGAAGTAACCATCCTTCACGCCCCAGTCCGCGATGGTACGGGTGACGCGGTTGATGAGCTGGCGCACGGACGTTTCGCGTTCGCTGGTGTGCTGTTCGCCGTAGAAATACTTCGAGACGACAACCTTGGTGGCGAGCACGGACCAGGACTTCGGAACTTCGACGTTCTCCTGCTTGAAAATGACCTTGCCGGCATCATCGGTGATTTCGGCAGTGCGTTTGTCCCATTCGATCTGGTCGAAGGGTTTCACTTTCGCGTCGCTGAAGACGCGTTCGATGCGGAGGGATTTGCGGGTGTTGGAGCGCACGGGGGCGGTAGGGGCAATGGCGCGGCCGGAGCGGCGGCGGGCGGCTGGAGCGGAGGGCGAAATCTGGTCGCGAGCGTCAATCATGGCGGTTCCTTTCGAATCCATTCGGAATGGGTAAGGCTATACTCTAACGGGTTAACTTGGCTGGCGTTCCGGCCCCGACCGGCGCACCGTGAGAAATCGATGGTTTTACCTGACGTAATGACGTTTCCGGCTAGTGTCTGGGGAGCCGCAGACCCCATTACGTTGAGGCGTGGGGAAGAGGCTAGCACTACAGGTTGTGGTGACAAGAGGTTTTTCCGAAAAAGTTGCTCCGAGATTATTCCCAAGGAAACCGGGCAGGATCGAGGCCGAAAACAGGCAGGATCGAAGGGTTATTCACAGCCGTGATTGGACGGGGACCGCCCACACCCGGTAGCGCGAACCTGCCGGTTCGCCGCTTCCTCACGATCTGACGTCTGTCTTCCCGCTGTGTTGTTGCCACCAGATGGCGGCTTCCACGCGGTTTACAACCTGGAGCTTTTGGAAAATCGTGGTCGCATAATTGCGCATTGTCCCTTCCGTCAGTTGCAATTCACCGGCGATCTGCCGGTTGCTCCGTCCTTTCGCCAGCAGTTCCAATATCTGCTTCTCGCGGGCTGACAGCGGATCGGGACTCTGGCCGGCACTGGCCGCTTCCGAACGGTCAGCGGAAGTTTCACGTCGCCCCGCGTTCTCCAGTGCCTGACCCGCCAGCGTCGGGTCCATGACGAACCCGCCATCTGCGACCGTGAGAATTGCCTGCGGAATATCCTGACCGAAGAACGATTTCAGCAGGTAACCGTCCGCGCCAGCTTCGACCGCGGCGAGCGTCGTCGCTTCATCCGCGTAGGAGGTGAGGAAGAGAATCGCCGGTGACGGAGGCCGGGCCTTGAGCCGGCGGCAGATCTCAGGTCCGTCCGGCTCCGGCATGCGCAGGTCGATGAGCAGCACGTCCGGGAGAAGCTGCTCCACCAGCATCAAAGTCTTCGTCTCGTCGCGCGCCTCACCCACCACCTCGATCTGCGGATGATCGTCGAGCAGCGCCCGCAGTCCCACGCGGACGATGTCATGGTCGTCAGCGATGAGCACACGAACCGTCGGCTTCGGACTGGGATTGCGGGGCGTCATCACTCAATGCGGGTGCAGGGTGGCTCTACCGCGTGTGAGCGAGTCCTGCTTCGCAAACTTCTGACATCCGTGTCCATCCGTGGTTGAACTACTTTTTCCAGGTTCATTCCTGTCTATCCCTCGTTGGCCGGCTCGAGATCGGTGAACGTCACGCAGACCGTGGTTCCGCGGTTCGGCTCGGATTCCACGACGCACTCCCCATCGAATTCCGCCGCGCGGGCCTTCAGGTTCTTCAAACCCAGCCCGCTTCCACTGGCGTTCTGCACGTCAAAACCCCGGCCGTTGTCCGGCACCTCGAAGACCCATCGCGTGCGCTGGTCGGGTTCTGAATGCTCCCGTCGTGCAGATCGCGCGAGAGGGGCTCGCGCTCCTGCTACGCCTGAAGCAGTTCCGTGTTCGCCAATTCCAATGCGTTCAAGACCTGGTTCTGCGGGTCGCGCGCGCGAATTTGCACTGCGAGCAACGTGTCAGGATGCGCTCGGTGGGCGCTTGGTGGCGACGAGCTCTGCCTCCTCACCTCGGCGGTTACTGGGGTGTGCGCTACAGGGTTTTGCGAAACTGGAGGAAGGCTTCGTCGCCGTGATGGCGGAGGGAGTGCAGGCGGAACGTGGCGGCTTGAGCGAGGGCGGGAAGTTCGTTTCCTTCGGCGATGGTGGGTGCGAGGCGGCCGCCGAAGATTTTCGGGCAGATGGTGAGGTTGAGTTCGTCGATGAGGTCGACGCGGAACAGGGCTGCATTCAATTCGCCACCGCCTTCGCAGAGCAGTCGGCGCACGTTCCACTTTTCACCGAGCCACTCTAGGGCGGCTGTGAAGTCGATCGCGCGGCCGGGGCTGATGAAGATGTCGTCCACTAGCGGCCGGAGGGTGCGAAGTCCCCTGGCGCTGGCCCGTCGTGACGTTATGAGCAGGATGGGGGAGAAGCGTTTTTGAAAAATGGCCGCGCCGGGATCGATGGTGCCGCTGCCGCTGACGATCACGCGCAGCGGATATTCTGTGAGACCTCGACGGAGGCGCGTTCGCCGAAAGCGTTCGCCGCCGTTGCCGAGCAAAACCTTGTTCAGATCCAGAGTCCGCGCGCCGGCCATGACGGCGTCGGCGGTGGTGCGGAGTTCGTAGAGGTGTTCCAGATCGCGCGGGCTGCCGAATGAGGACACGGCGCGGTTGGCGGTCGCGATCTTGCCATCAGCAGTCATCGCCATGTTGGCGAAAACATACGGGCGATTGTTCTTCGGGTGTTTCATGCGATGAACATCGCGTCGCCGTAACTGAAGAACCGGTAGCGTTCGCGAATGGCTTCCTGATACGCGGCGAGTGCGATGTCGCGGCCGCGTGTTTCACCCGGCGCGGCGAAGGCGCTGACGAGCATCAACAAGGTGGAGCAGGGGAGGTGGAAGTTTGTGAGCAAGCCATCCACGACGCTGAATCGCTGCGGGGGGCGGATGAAGATGCGTGTGCGACCGGATTGCGCGCGGACCTCTCCGGACTTGGTGTCGGCGGCACTTTCGAGCACGCGGACGGAGGTGGTGCCGATGGCGATCACGCGACGGCCTTCGCGTCTGGCGCGGTTGACGGCCTCAGCGGTCTCGTCGCCCACGGTGAATTGTTCCTCGTGCATGACGTGAGAGTCGAGTTCGTCGGCTTTCACGGGCGAGAATGTTCCGAGTCCGACGTGCAGTGTCACAGGATGAATGGTTGCTCCGCGTTGCCGGACCGCTGCGAGGACTTCCGGCGTGAAGTGCAGGCCGGCGGTCGGCGCGGCAACGGAGCCCGGCGCGGCGGAATACACCGTCTGATAGCGCTCCAAGTCTTCTGCGGCCGTTGCGCCGGCGCTGCGCTTGATGTAGGGCGGGAGCGGCAGTTCGCCGAGGGTGTCGAGCGCAGTCAGGATGTTTGGCGTGCCGCTGAATTGAAGGCGCCGATGCCCTTCGTCGTTCACTTCCGCGACCGTCGCGTGGACCGGTGTTCGCGCGTGGTTCGTGTCGAGCAACTGGATGATTGTCCCCGGCTGTGCGCGTTTGCCGGGACGGAGCATGGCCCACCAATCGTTGAGGGAATCCTCGGTGAGCAGCAACAGTTCGAACTGTCCTCCGGTTTGGGCATTGCGGCCCCGAAGCCGGGCGCGAATGACGCGGGAGTTGTTCAGGACGACGACATCGCCGGCTCGCAGCAGCTCCGCGAATTGAGAAAACTTGCGGTGCTCGACCTGTCCGTTCACCCTCGAAAGCACCATGAGACGCGATTCGTCGCGGCGCGCGGCCGGCGCTTGAGCAATCAGCTCCGGCGGCAGGGCGAAGTCGAAATCAGCCGTCTTCATGGCGAACGTGTAACTAGGCGCGGGGAATAATGCACCTCGAAAACGGTATAGGCCGTTGTGGATCAGAGTTCTGCGGAATGTGAATAACGTCCGGATAAGTTCGGACGTGTTTTTCGTTGACCGTGGTGGGGGAAAAAGGGTTAAAAGGGGGCGCTGTGGGGCACTGCGGTTTAACTGCCCAAACTGAATGTCTGATGCGCCAAATATCGGCCCGTTTTACCAATCGTCCTTCGAGAACATCGTGGACGAGAAGCGCCGTGTGCAGATCCCGGCGAACTGGCGCAAGGGTCTGAACGAGACAGAGTTCATGCTCGTTCTCTGGCCGAGCGGTCCGCAGAAGGACGCCTGCCTGATGGTCCTGCCGCCGCAGGCTGCGCTGAAGTTGCGGGAGCGGATCACGTCGATGCCGTTCGGCGACGGACAGGCGGAAGCGTTGCGACGGTTCCTGGGGCGGAAGTCCCACATGGTAACCTCCGACAAGGCTGGGCGCATCACCCTGCCGGAGCATATGGCGATGGCGGTGGGCATCGACAAGAAGGCGGTGCTGGTGGGGATGTTCGACCGGTTCCAGATGTGGAGTCCGGAGAAGTTCGCGGCCATCACGGAAGGCGATGACGCGTTGGCGCAGGAAGCCTTCCGGCTGATTTGAGGAAAGCGTTATGGGCCTCATGAAATTTTTGGCAGTGGGACGGAGCATCGGGCGGTTCGGCAACGATCGCAGCCCGTTCAAGATGACGCAGCAGAGCTTGCTGCCGAAGTTCGGGTCGGTGAACGCGCCGGAGGAACTGGCGCGGGGTTCGGGTGAGACACGAAACCAGGTGACCGTGGTGCAAGACCCTTCAAGGACGGAAGGCCCGCACGCGAGCGCCGCAACCGAAGGCAAAGCAATGAATGGAATCTCGTTGGACGCACCGGCGGTGGCCGCGGCCCCCGCAGTGGTGAAGACGGAACCAGTCCGCGCGGCATTTCCGCGCGGACGCTGGGCGATCTTCCGCAACCCGTTTGCGAAAGCAGGGAAGCCGGCCGCGTCCGTCGTGCCGGTGCAGGCCGAGCTGTCGCTCGATCTGGTGAAGCCTGTGCGCAATGACCTGAGCGACGCGGACCTTGAGTTGGTGCAGATGCGCCCCGCGAAGGCGCCGGCCGTTGTTCCGGCTGCGAACGAATCCGCGCCGCCTGCCGACGGCGCGATGTGGGGCCGCATCAAGAACGACTTTCTCGGCGCGGGCAAATCCTGAGCCTGACGGCCATGCCCGGTGCCAAGCTTCGTCCACAAACCAGTGCTGTTGTCCGAGGTGCTGGCGGGTCTGAACCTGCGGCCCGGGGCCTGCGTGGCCGACGGAACCCTCGGTGGGGCTGGGCACGCGGTCGCGATGCTGACGGCGGGCAGCCCCGGTGGGCGGCTCTTTGGATGCGATCGCGATGGGGCCGCGATTGAAGCGGCGACGGCGCGGTTGAACGACGCCGGGTTCGCCGGGCAGTTCGAGGTTCGGCGCGGGAATTACTCCGAGCTCGCGGACTGGGTGCCGCCGGCCAGTTGCGACGCGGTGCTCCTCGATTTGGGCGTGAGCTCGCCGCAGATCGACGAGCCCGGGCGTGGATTCAGTTTTCAGCAAGATGGTCCGCTCGACATGCGGATGGATTTGCGGCAGCCGCTCACTGCTGCCGCGTTGGTGAACAGTTGGAGTGAGGCCGAGCTGGTGCGGATCTTCCGGGAGTATGGGGATGAGCCGCAGGCCCGGCGGTTTGCGCGGGCGATTGCGCAGGACCGGCAGGGGCGTCCGTTCGAGACGACGCTCCAACTGGCCTCGCTGATCGAGCGATTAGCGCCACGATTCGGTTCAAAAAAGCATCCTGCGACACGTGTGTTCCAGGCCTTGCGCATGGCAGTGAATGATGAAAGCCACTTCCTCAAAAGTGGACTGGCGGCAGCCTGCACATTGCTAAAACCAGGCGGCCGCCTGGCGGTCATCACGTTTCATTCGCTTGAGGATCGGATGGTGAAGGAATTCGGCCGCGAGCGCGCGCGGGACTACACCTTTCCCGGCGAAGTCGATGTTCCGGAACTGCGCACGCCGATCGTGCCGGAGCTGAAGTGGGTTCAGCGCAAGGCCATCGTCGCCACCGAGGCCGAACTCGCGGAGAACCCGCGCGCTCGCAGCGCTCAGTTGAGGTTGCTCGAAAAAATTTGAAGTCGCGCCGAAGCGCGCGCCCGTCCGTAACGCATCTCGTTTTTCGCACCACGCATCATGGCCAACAACCGTCGCAATCAATCCGGAGCCGTCCGCCTCGTGCCCGCGCTCAAGGCGGTGCTCCTGTGTTCGTTGCTGGGCGGGTCGGCCGTGGGGTATGTGCTTCAGCAGAAGAAGATTCACGAACTCGCGCAGCAGCTCGGCGCGCGGCAGGAACGGCTTGCTCAACTCCGCCGTGAGAACCAGTCCCACGCCAAACACATGGCCATCCTGATGCGGCACGAGCACCTGATGGAACGGGTGAAGGAAATGAAGCTGAACCTCGTCGTTCCGCAGCGCCATCAAATCGTCTGGATCGCCGAGCCGCTGCCCGCCATCGCCCCGGTGGCCACCAACGCCGTGCCGGCGCAATTTGTCCAACTGAATCCCAACCGATGATTCGCCCCGCCAATCTCCGTCCTTTGCTGTTCTGCGCCCTGCTTGCGGGCGCGGCGCTGGCGGCGCTTGGCGTGCGGCTGTATGTCGTCCAGATCGTCCGCCACGAGCGCTACAAGGACATCGTCGAGGACAACACCCATCGCACGGTGCTCAAGCCTTCCCGCCGCGGCGACTTGCTTGACGCTGAGGGACTCGTGCTCGCGACGAGCGTCCCGGTGAAGCGCGTCGTCGCGGACCCGAGCCTGATTTACCCGCATCAGGCGGCTGTTGCGCGGGCCGTTGCTCCGCTGCTTTCCATGAGCGAGGCGGAGATGGTTCACGCGCTCCGCCCGTTGCGCACGAATGACGCCGGGCTGGTGGTCACGAACCGGTACGTGGATTTCAAACGCAAGCTGACCTTCGAGCAGTGGCAGCAGGTCACGCAGGCCATGCGGACGGTGGACTTCGGCTTCAATGAATCCTTGCTCACGAAAAAGGAGAAGCGGCACTTCGAGGCGTTGCGTTCCACCGGCATCCGCGGCGTGGACGACTACCAACGGGTCTATCCCGGCACCCGGCTGGCGTCGCATGTCCTCGGCTATGTGCAGGAGGTCGAACGTTTCTACACGAACTCCGCCGCGCGCGCTTCGACGATGGAGACGCGCGGAATTTATGGCATTGAGCACTGGCTGGACAGCAAGCTGCGGGGGATTACCGGCTGGCGTGTGACGCAGACGGACAGCCACCGCCGCGAGCTTGTGGCGTTCCGGCATCAGGATGTGGACGCGCGTGCGGGCCTGACGGCGCGGCTCACGATCGATTCGTTCATCCAGCAGGTCGTTGAAGAACAACTGGCCGAGGCGATGAAAAAATTCCGTCCGAATGGTGCCTGCGCCGTTGTGGTGCGGCCGCGCACGGGAGAGATTCTCGCGCTGGCCAGCTTGCCGGACTTCGATCCGAACCAGCCGGGCAGGGCAGGGGACAACGAGCGTCGTAATCGCGTCATTGCCGACGTGAACGAGCCGGGCTCGACCTTCAAGATCGTTGTCGTTTCGGCGGGCTTGAACGAGCAGACCATCACGCTGGAGGAGATGTTCGACTGCGAGAACGGGCGCTGGCATTTCAAGGGCAAGCCGCTGCATGATCACGATGGTGGATTCCCGAGCCTGAGCGTCGAGGGCATCATCACCAAGTCGTCGAACATCGGCTCGGCGAAGATCGCCGTTTACCGGCTCGGCGAGGAAAAGCTCCACGATTACATCAAGCGCTTCGGCTTCGGCGATCGCACGGGCATCACGCTCGACGGCGAGGTCGCGGGTATCTTCCGGCACTGGAAGAAGTGGGACGGCGTCGCCGTCTCGCGCATTCCGATGGGCCAGTCCATCGCGAGCACTCCGCTGCAAATGGTCATGGCCATGAGCGCCATCGCCAACGAAGGCCGGCTGATGCGCCCGATGTTGATCGACAGCCTGGTCGGTGCGGATGGCGAGGTGTTTGCGCGTTTCCAGCCGCAAGTCGTCCGGCAGGTGATCGACCCGCGCGCGGCCCGCCAGATGGTGAAGGCTTTGAAAACGGTGCCGACGAAAAAGGGCACAGCCGAGAAGGCCGAGATGGAGCACTACACGGTGGCGGGCAAGACCGGCACGGCGCAGGTTTCAGGCGGCAAGGCCGGGTACCTCCACGGGAAATACGTTTCGTCGTTCATCGGGTTCTTCCCGGCGGACGAACCGGAAGTCTGCATCTCAGTCGTCATCGATCAGCCGGACACGAAGAAGGGCTACTACGGCGGTCAGACGGCCGCGCCTTATTTCAAGGTCATCGCCGAGCAGGTGGCGAATTACCTCAAGATCAAACCCGACCGCAACGACTCGCTCGGCGAGACGCTGGTCGGCGGAACCAACTCGATTCCCGGGGCCGTCGCTTCGCGGAGGCTCCAGCCGTGAACCGAGTTCAGTCCATCATCGGAAGCTTTCAGAAGGTCGATCCGAATCCGTCTCAGAAGGCAATTCGCGATCAATCAGCGTGCCCCTCTCCCTGCGTTTCAGCGCGGGGAGAGGGTGCTCACGCGCCGTCATCGGTCATCAATACTTTGCCGTTCGCTTCGCCTGCGACGAAGCGCTTGCACATCCTCGGGGGCAGCCCGTCCCGGATTCTTCCTCCCCGGAAGATCGGGACACCCTCTCTCTCGCATTTGGGCTGTCCCCGCTCTTTAGTCAGAAGGAAGCTCCCCGTCGTCACGCTCCGCTCCGGGTCGGCGGTGGGGAGCTCCTAATCCTTTCTCCCCCCGCCATGTTGTTGAGGCAACTCATTCAAAGCCTGCCCGGCGCGACTGTCGATGGTCCCCAGGATCGCGAAGTCGCCGGTATTACCTACGACTCTCGTCGCGTGACGCCGGGGATGGTCTTCGTCGCCATTCCGGGCCAGCACGTCGATGGACACGAGTTCGTCGGCACTGCCATTGAACGCGGCGCCAGCGCGGTGATCTGCGAACGCAGCCGGTTGATTCCCGGCCGCGTCACCAAGATTCAAGTGCCCGATGTCCGTGAGGCGATGGCCTGCGCGGCGCGTTCCTACTATCAAGACCCTGGCGCGAAGCTGAAGGTCATCGGCGTCACCGGCACGAACGGCAAGACGACCGTTGCCTTCATGATCAAGGCGATCCTCGAAGCGGCGGACATCAAGACTGGCCTGATGGGCACTGTGCGTTACGAGATCGGCGACCGCGTCATCCCCGCGCAGCGCACCACGCCCGAATCCATCGAGGTGCAGCAGATGATGGCGCAGATGCTCAAGGCCGACTGCAAGGCCTGCGTGATGGAAGTCAGCTCCCACGCGCTCGATCAAAAGCGCGTCCACGGCGTCGAGTTCGATGTCGGCATCTTCACGAACCTGACGCGCGATCATCTCGATTACCACGGCACGATGGAGAACTACTACGTCGCCAAGCGTCGGCTCTTCGAGTCACTGAACGGCACCGGCAAGCGCGGTTCGTCCGTGATCAACATCGACGACACCTACGGCGCGCGACTGGCCACGGAGACGACCGGCCTGGAGATTCAACTGACCTACGGCTTCGGCGAACAGAGCCGCCTGCGCGCCACGAAGGTCGAGTTGCACGCGGACGGCTCGCGGTTCGTCATCGAAACGCCGGAACGCAAGTTCGCCGTGCGCCTGCCGCTCATCGGCCGGCACAACATCTACAACGCGCTCGCCGCCGTCGGCGCGTGCCTCGCGCTCAAAGTGGACGTGGTGAAGATCCAGGCCGCGCTGAACAATCTCCCACCGGTGCCCGGCCGTTTGGAAACCGTTTCCGCCGGGCAACCGTTCGGCGTGTTCGTGGATTACGCGCACACCGACGACGCGCTGAAGAACGTGCTGACGACGCTGCGCGAAATCACCCAGGGCAAAGTGCTGCTCGTCTTCGGCTGCGGCGGCAATCGCGATTCCGGCAAGCGCGCCAAGATGGGCCGCATCGCCGCAGAGCTCGCCGATGCCACGGTGATCACCAGCGACAATCCGCGCAAGGAAGAGCCCGCGAAGATCGCGGCGCAGATTGAGGAAGGCTACAAGTCCGTGCGCGCCGACGGCTACGAGCTGGAACTGGATCGTGCGCGCGCCATCCAGCAAATCATCGCGCGGGCGCAACCGGGCGACAGCGTGCTCATCGCCGGCAAGGGCCACGAGACGTACCAGGAATTTGAAGACACGGTGGTGCCGTTCGACGACAAGATCCACGCGCTGGAGGCGTTGGAGAACGCGGGGTTCACGGGGTGAAGTGATGGGCGCGATGGTGAACGCTCCTGCCGATCCAGCGAGGCGAGATTGAACGAACCGGTTTGTCCGCTTTGAGAAAGCGGTTCAGCTATCGAAACAACCTTGGAGCTCAACGACACCATTTTGAGATTATCGCGCAGTCACCCATTCAGATCACGTTTGCGACCTTCTAGGAGATGATACTATGAGGTTCACAGTATTCTGCTGCGCGGTCGTTTCGATTCCGTGGAATATTTTCGCCGCGCAGCCTGTGTTGCCCATGGCCGCCATCGCTGTTGCAGTGGTGGATGCCAACAATCGGCCAGTCACAAACTGTCAAGTTGTTGCAATAATCAATGGGGCATATGGGCAGCCTATCACCGATTCGTCTGTAACGATGCGCGCAACTCCCGATGCACGTGGGATCGCGCGCTTCACAAATCGCCCGTCTGCTTCAGTGCAGGTGGTCGTCAAAGGGGCGGGGTATTATATGACCCACTCGGAATCCTTATTCCTTCCCTCCATTGAGAACGGCGGCTTGTTGCCGTGGCACCGTACGAACACCCTTGTATTGAAGGCGATGGTCAACCCGATCCCGATGTATGCGATATTTCTCCCCTGGACGTTGCCCGAGACCGAAAAAGCAATTGGGTTTGACCTTGTCGAGGGGGATTGGACAAAGCCCTTTGGCAAGGGTTTCAACGCCGACCTCTTTTTCCGGCGCGAGTTTATCAAGCGGGCCCCAAAGGGACGTGGATCGGCTATAACCGATGGCGAAGACAGGTATTTCATCACCTTCCCGAATCGCGGTGATGGCTTGGTGCCATTCACGGCCCCGGAATACCCGCGTGGCAGCGAGTTGCGGTCGGCCTATGAAGCTCCAGCAGACGGATACCAAGCAGAGTGGACGACATATCGGGTGTGGAGTCCGGGAAAACCATTCGAGTCAAATCACGACGTAAAGCGAAACTTCTATATCCGGGTCCGCACGGTGATGGATGAAGAGGGGCGGATTACGAGCGCGAATTACGGGAAAATTTACGGCGAGCTCCCAAATTGCATTTGCTATTTTAATCCCGAAGTAAACTCGCGGAATGTGGAGTTCGCTCCGGACAAGAACCTCACCAGGAAGTCTTCTTCTAGATTTCCTATTAGATGGCTTTCGACATTCCCTTGATGCTTTGGAGCCTCCTCACGGCCCTCCGTGAAACTTCATGATGAAACTATGAAGTTCGCTTTCGTGATGGGGGAATGCGTCCTCAAACTCGCACGGAGTGACGCGCTTTACTCCATTCCATTTTGTAATTCATGGAACCGCGTTCCCTAGATTTTGTCGCCGCCGCCTGCTCGGGGGAGATCCGTTGGGGATCGCCCGAGACGTTGGTGTCGCGGGTCTGCACGGATTCGCGGCAGGTGAAGCCGGGCGATCTGTTCATTCCGCTGCGCGGCGAGAAGTTCGACGCGCACGATTTCCTCGCGGAGGTTTCGCATGCGGGTGCGACGGCGTTGCTGGTGAATCGTGAGCGGGTGGATGGCTTGAAGGGTTTGGTGGACACGGTCGCGCTCATCGTTGTGGAAGATACGCGGAAGGCGTTGGGTCAGTTGGCGGCGCGGTATCGCGCGGGTTTCGATGTCCCGGTGGTGGCCATCGGCGGATCCAACGGCAAGACGACGACGAAGGAATTGCTGGCGTCCGTGCTGCGGCAGAAGGGCGAGACGCTCTGGAGTGAGGCGAGTTTCAACAACGACATTGGCGTGCCACTGACGTTGCTCAAGCTGGAGCGCCGTCACAAGGCGGCGGTGATCGAGGTGGGCACGAATCATCCGGGCGAGCTGGAACCGTTGCTCAAGATCGTCCAGCCGCAATTCGGCGTGCTGACGAACATCGGCCGCGAGCATCTGGAGTTCTTTGGCGACTTGGCCGGCGTGGCCCGCGAAGAAGGCACGCTCGCGGAATGTCTGCCGAGCAAGGGCCGGTTCATTCTGAATGGTGACGGGGATTGGGCGGCGTCGCTGGCGCGGCGTTCGATTGCGCCGGTGGTGACGGTGGGTTTCGGCGCGGGCAATGACTGGCGCGTGAAAGATTTTTGGGTCGGTGAGGAAGGCACCCGGTTTATAACCGAGGGGCCAAAGTCAGAGTACGCCGGAGAATACCGTCTCCGTGTTCTGGGACGGCACCAAGTTCCTAATGCACTCCTCGCCCTCGCGGCGGGGCTGGAACTTGGTGCCACACCGGAACAGATCCGGCGCGGTCTCGCGGAGTGCGCGCCACCGAAGATGCGGCTGCAATTTTGGGAAGCCAACGGCGTGCGCGTTCTGGACGACGCGTACAATGCGAACGCGGATTCAATGCTCGCGGCGTTGCAGACGTTGTATGATTTGCCGTGCGCCGGTCGTCGCGTGGCGGTGTTGGGCGACATGGCGGAACTGGGCGAACATACCGCGGCGGCGCATCGTGAGATTGGCCAACGCAGTTTCGAGTTGGGCGTGAACCGGCTGGTGGCCGTTGGAAAATTTGCGCACGAAACGGCGCAGGCGGCGCAGGCGGCGGGCTTGAAGGATGTGAGCGAATTTGCGGACGTTCCGGCGGCGGCGGCGGCGTTGAAGTCGCTGGTGCGTGCGGGCGACGTGGTGTTGCTGAAGGCGTCGCGTTCGACAGGCCTGGAGCGCGTGGGCGAGGCGCTGAAGGCGGCTTCATGAAGATTGTGTTTGGGCAACAAAGGCGCGAAGGCGCAAAGAAGAATTTGCAATTCATCGCGCCTTCGTGCCTTTGCTGCTGAATCCATTCGGTCTGAAACTTTTTACATCTCCGGCGTGTCTCTTGAGCGTCCAGAACTCAGAATTTTCAGTCAGGCTCTAACGCATGTTTTATTATCTCGGCGAGTATTTGTTGAAGGCGTCGGAAGGCACGACGTGGCAGGAGGAGCTCTCGTTCTTACGGCTGTTCAATTACATCACGTTCCGCGCGGCCGGGGCGTTCATCACCGCGCTGGCGCTGAGCTTGTGGTTGGGGCCGATTGTCATCGCATGGCTGAAGCGGCTGAAGTTCGGCCAGGATTACGTGGACAAGGCCGAGGAAGCGGGCGGGCTCGGCACACGCGTGATCTCGAAGCGCGGCACACCGACGATGGGCGGGATTCTGATCGTGGGCGTGATGGATGTGACGGCGTTGCTTTGGGCGCAATGGACCACGCACGTGGCGCTCACGCTGGTCTCGGTACTGGTGCTGGCGGGTCTTGGGTTCTACGACGATTACGCGAAGATCACGCAGCAGAGCAACAAGGGCGCGGCGGCGAGGGTGAAGCTGCTCGTGCAGTGGACGCTCGGAATTTTCATCGCGCTCTATCTCTGGCAGAATCCGGCCACGGAGAAACTGATCTCCGAAGTGATGGTGCCGTTCGTGAAGTATCCGGTGGCCACGGGCACGGTGGGGATTGTGCTCGGGCTCATCCTGGCGTCGTCGGCGATCGTTGGCAGCTCGAATGCGGTGAACCTGACGGACGGCCTCGACGGGCTGGCGATTGGCTGCACGCTCATCGTCTCGACGGTGTTCGCAGTGTTGACGTATCTCGCGGGTAACTTCCGCACGGCGTCCTACCTGCAAATGCCCTACGTCGCGGGCGCGGGCGAGTTGACGGTGATTTGCGTGGCGATGATCGGCGCGGGGCTCGGCTTCCTTTGGTACAACTGTCATCCGGCGCGGGTGTTCATGGGCGACACGGGTTCGCTCGCGCTGGGCGGTGCGCTGGGGATCATCGCGGTGTTGATTCATCAGCCGCTGATGCTGGTGCTCGCGGGCGGCGTTTTCGTGGCTGAGGCGGTGTCGGTCATCATTCAGACTGGTTACTTCAAGTACACCAAACGCAAGTATGGCGCGGGTCAGCGGATTTTTTTGATGGCGCCGTTGCATCATCACTTTGAGAAGAAGGGCTGGCACGAAACACAAGTCGTGATCCGGTTCTACATTCTGTGCATCCTGTGCGCGGTGGTGGCGTTGAGCACGTTGAAGATTCGATGAACAGTAAATCAGTGAAGCAGTAAACAGTAGGTCATTGAGCGGTGACCGCATGCTGTCTCACCGATTACTGACCTACTGATTCACTGTTTACTTTCCGCAGAAATGATTTCCCTCGAACATAAGACCGTCCTCGTCCTCGGCCTCGGCAAGAGCGGGCTGGCGGCGGCGACGTTGCTGCAACAGCGCGGCGCGAAGGTGCTGGCGCTGGACAGCGCGGATTCGCCGGCGTTGCAGAAGGACGCGGCGCAGTTGAAGGCGCTCGGGATTGTCGTCGAGCTGGGCGCGGCGGAACTTCCGGGAGCGAACTTCGATCTCGCGGTGGTGAGTCCTGGCGTGCCGTGGTCGAACCCGATCCTCCAGGAGTTGAACGCGTGCAAGGTGCCGATCATCGGTGAGTTCGAGTTGGGCTACCAACATTCGCTCTGCCTGAACGTCGCCATCACGGGCACGAACGGGAAGACGACGACGACTGAGCTTGTCGAGCGGTTGCTGATGGCGCATCACATCAAGACGCTGGCGGCGGGGAACATCGGTCTGCCGCTGTGCGCCGTCGCGGATCAGACGAAGGAACTGGATTTCCTGACGCTCGAAGTGAGCTCGTTTCAACTGGAGACGATCCAGTATTTCCGTCCGGCCATCGGCGTGTTGATGAACATCACGCCGGATCATCTCGACCGCTACGACTCGATGGCGGACTACGCGCTGGCGAAGGCGCGGCTGTTCACGAACCAGCAGTCGTTCGACTGGGCCATCGTGCAGAGCGAGGCGCTGGCGCAGTTGCGCGCGCTCAAGGTGAACATCCCGTCGAAGGTCATCACGTTCAGCGCGGAGAATCGTCGCGCGGATTTGCATCTCGACCGCAGTTTGATCATCAGCAACCTCGACGGCTGGAACGGGCCGTTGATCGACATGAGCCAGACCAGGCTCATCGGTGCGCACAACGCCGAGAATGTGATGGCCGCCCTTGCAGTCGGGCGTGTGCTGCGCATTCCGCTGGAGACGATGGTGGAAGCGCTCAAGTCCTACGAGCCGGCGGCGCATCGTTGCGAGCTCGTGGCGGAGATCGGCGGGGTGAAGTTCGTGAATGATTCCAAGGCGACGAATGTGGATGCCGTCCATCAGGCTGTGGCCGCGATGTCCGCCGCGCATCCGGGCGAGCCGAACGTGTGGCTCATCGCGGGCGGTCGCGACAAGGGCTTTGAATATCACGACATCGGTCCGCTCCTGAGCCGGCGTGTGAAGGGCGCGTTTCTGATTGGCGAGACGCGGGAAAAGATTCGGGCGGCGTGGAGTCTTTTTACACCTTGCACGCTCAAGGACTCGTTGTTAGAAGCCGTTCAAGAAGCCGCGACTTGCGCGGTGCCCGGCGATGTGGTGCTTCTCTCACCCGCCTGTTCCAGCTTTGACCAGTTCCAGAACTACCAGCACCGGGGCGACGTGTTTCGCCAGGCGGTGAAGGATTTGGCGGCAGGCGGTCCGGGTCGTTGGACTGGTGCCCTCTGACTTTGGGCTTTGCACATTTGGATTTCGACTTTAGAACTGCGCCCCGGGATTTTTTGAGGGAATCCCAGGCGCGAACTTGAACTGACATTACCTCGAAGAACGGACGCTGAAACGCGCCACTGTAGAACATGAACACACCGAACCCGCTGGTGCCCCAGGGCACCTTCCCGGACAAGGGCAAAGCCCAGGTCCGCATCACTGTTTTTGCCATCCTCGCCGTCCACCTCGTGGCGCTGGGAGTCCTGCTAATCGCCGGCTGTAATAAGAAGGCCGAGCCTGAGCAGGCTGCGACGGAGAACAACACCGGCATCCCGCCGTTGCCGACTCCGCCCATCGACACGAACTGGCCCGCGCCGCCGCCCGTCGGTAATGCCGGGACGCCGGGCGCTCCGGCCCCAGTGGATGCTGCGCTCGCCGGCCAGCTTCCGCCGCCAGTTGGCGCGACGCAGGAGATCGCTTCGATTCCGCCGGTGAATCCCGTGCTTCCGATCCAGCCTGATCCGGTTCCGGCCGCGCCGTCCGGCAGCGAGCACACGATCTCGAAGGGCGAATCCTTCTACACCATCGGGAAGAAGTACGGCGTGGGCTTCAAGGCCATCGCCGATGCGAATCCCGGCGTGAACCCGAACCGCCTCAAGATCGGCCAGAAGATTGTCGTCCCCGCCGGCAAGGCTTCCGCTCCCAACGGTGCCGCCGCCGCGCCGTCGGGAGAGAGCACTGTGAAGTCTTACAAGGTGAAGTCCGGCGACAACCTGATGAAGATCGCCAAGAACCAGGGCGCGTCCGTGAAGGAGATTCGCGCGCTGAACAACCTCAAGACTGATCGCATCACCGTCGGCCAGACGTTGAAGATTCCGGTGAAGGCTCCGGTCGCCGTTCCGCCTCCGGTGGAAGCTGCGCCTCCCGTGCTGGATCCAGTGAAATCGATTCCCCCTGTGCCTGCCGCGCCGGCGCCGACGCCGGGTTTCCCCGGGCAGCCGCAGTAATTCTTTTCGCTCCAGAGCGACTTCGCCGAAAGCCGGGTGCCCCAAGCGCCCGGCTTTCGTGTCATTAGGATAGAAGCAGGTTTAAACTCCGCAGCCGCCGAGGTGGAGAGGCGGAGGCGCTCGAACTCGCTTTCGTCCGTGATCCATCCGTGGCTGAACCTAGAAAAGCAGTTCAACCACGGATGCCAGAAGTTTTCGAAACAGGACTCGGTCACTCGTGTGATGATCATTAAACTCGGCCTGGAATCCGTGTGCATCGGTGTCCAACCGTGGTTTCTGACTCCTATCCTCATTCTCAACCGCCGTTTCTAGGCTAAAGAATTCTTCCGGCGAAACGCCTCCCCGCTCCGCATCCCGAATCACCTCCCATGAAAGCCGCCACTTCCTTCCTGCTCTTCGCCATGCTCGCGCTGCTGGCGTTGGGCGTCACCATGCTCATGAGCGCCAGCATGGATCCGCGCGCGCCGAAGTACCTCACCATGCAACCTGTCTGGGCTGCGGTCGGCCTGCTGGCCATGCTCACGGCAGCGGCGCTCGACTACCGTTGGCTCAAGAGATACTGGTGGGCGATCCTCGGGATCGCCGTCGTGTTGCTCGTGGCCGTCTTCATCCCCGGCGTGGGCGTGGAGAAGAAAGGTGCCGTGCGCTGGATTCGCTTCAGCGGCTTCGGCCTCCAGCCGTCGGAGTTCGCCAAGATCGCGCTCATCATCGCCGTCGCGTGGTATGGCGAGCGCTTCCAGCGACACATGGGCACCTTCAAGCGCGGTCTTGTCATTCCCGGCGCGTTCATCGGTGGATACCTCTTCCTGATCTTCAAGGAGCCGGATGTCGGCACCACGATCCTACTCGCTGGCGTCTGCACCGTGATGCTTCTCGTCGCGGGACTGAGCTGGCGCTATGTCGTGCCGCCGCTGCTCGTTGGATTGATCGGCATCTCGGTCTTCATCGCGCACGATCCGGTGCGTTCCCAGCGCATTCACGCGTGGCTGAATCCGGAGGCGACACGGCTCGACAAGGGCATGCAAACATACCAATCCGTCGCCGCGCTCGGCAGCGGCGGGTTGACCGGCGTGGGCCTGGGCGAAGGCCGGCAGAAACACGGCTTCGTGCCCGAACACTCCACGGACTTTATCTTCGCCGTCATTGGCGAGGAGCTCGGTCTGGCCGCGACGCTCTCCGTGCTGGGCGCGTTCATGATCATCTTCGCGTGCGGCATTTACATCGCGTGGAACGCGGCGGACACGTTCGGGATGCTCATCGCCACCGGCATCACGTTCCTCATCGCGATGCAGGTGGTCATCAACATCGGCGTGGTGACGGGCGCGCTCCCGAACAAGGGCCTGGCGCTGCCGTTCCTCAGCTACGGCGGATCGAACCTCGTCATCATGATGGGTTGCGTCGGTCTGCTCATCAGCATCGGCCGCCAGGCCGGCAGCAACCTGCCGTCACGCAGCAGTGTCATGGACATGGATGAACTGGCTGCGCCGGAGAATGCGTGAATCCGTTTTCACAAGCCGAAGTAGAGCAACGCAACCAAGGATAAACTATGACTCGAATTGAATCTGTCTGCCGAATGCTGCGCGACGTTGGCATCTTCATGCTGGGGATAGCCGCAGTGACAATGGCCGTCCACTACCTGTTTATTCGTGTGGACCCCGTCACGGACATGCAGAAGGCCATTTTCAAGAGCATGGCGAAAAGTTTCGAGACAAGCTTCGCTGAGAGCGGGAAATAGCTTGAGGAACTCGCCGCCACGCCGCCTGTGACTTCACGTCGTGTGGCAGCCGGGCTGAAGGCCCGTAATATGACAGCCCAGGGCAACGCCCTGGGTTAGTGGTGCCGAAATGAATTCCGCCCTGAAGGGGCGGGACAAGAATCGAGGCGTTGATGTCGGCCTTTCAGGCCTCCGAAGTTTTCTCGGATGGGTAACCTGGGCCTCCGTTCGTCGGACTCGCTTCAGCCCAGGCTGTCACAGGACGGGCTTTCAGCCCATACGTCAACGCAGCTTGGTTTTGCCGAGTGCCTAGCTTCTGCAAATGCCCATGTTCTTCTTCCAATTTGAGGTTCGCCCGAAGAAGACGAATGCCGAACGAGCGCGTCTTGCTGGTGCGATTGTGAACTGTTGGATTCAGCGCACGACGCAACGCGATGCGAGGGCAGTTGCGAATGGAACGATCGGCGACGCCGGGTGGAGCATCACTCGAACCGAAGCAGCGACCGAGATTACGAGGGAAACTCAGCAGCCGGGCGGTAAGCAGTAATTCGAGCAAGCCGAGAACGACGGCGAGGTGTTCGTTTATCACACGTGGCCTGTCGAGGCTCCCGACGACATACGTAGAACCGAACCCTAATCTGCGCGGTATCCTATGACCCGGTTATCCTCTTCCTCCAAACCCCTCGTCGCCATCGCGTGTGGTGGCACGGGCGGACACCTCTTCCCCGGCGTCGCCGTGGGCGAACAACTCCTCCGCCGCGGCTGCGATGTCACGCTGCTCGTCTCGCCGAAGGAAGTCGATCAACAGGCCGTGAGGTCCGCCGCCGGCATGGGCGTCGCCACGTTGCCCGCTGTCGGCATGACGCGTGGTAAGCTCCCGAGCTTCGTCGCCGGCTTCTGGAAATCCTATCGCGCGGCGAAGGTGCTTTTCCGCGAACGCACGCCGCAGGCTGTGCTTGCGATGGGCGGCTTCACGAGCGCGCCGCCGGTGCTCGCTGGTCGTGCCTGTGGTGCGGCGACGTTCCTTCACGAATCGAACACCATT
>SXGS01211808.1_pt1 | contig 20435 bp, 16 predicted proteins | sample 3174681 | NCBI WGS metagenome assembly SXGS01 (sample SAMN11356861, study PRJNA531348) | freshwater metagenome | isolation source: freshwater sample F1-80 | place: China: Fuxian Lake, Yuxi | collected 2017-12-25 | reverse complement strand
CATCGTGGTTGGAAAACGCCCGACAGTCGGCTTGTCGATTTCGGCTCATGGACGCGGGAATCAGGTGCGCCGGCTCATTCGGCGTTCCGACCTGCGCTGGCGATTCGGCACGGGTGAGCTACCTTCAGGCCGTCGTTGAACAGCCGATGAAACGGGTAGAAGTCGTATGATGGTTATCCGGCCCAATTGCAGGATCCAGTTCTCCGCGGAGGATATCGATTTCATCGTCGTCGTGCTTGGCTCGAAGGCTGGCAGCTCGGCGACGCTTGTCCAACTGCTCGCGGATGAAGAGACCCGGGATCTGATTTTGGATGATGAAGCCCTCCTGCGCGCCGTTCTCGAACATCGCAACTGCCTCCGCATCTCCTCGCACTTCTACTTCTACATCCTCGTGCGGCACTCGTTTCGTCGGTCGGGGCTGAAGGACCGTCCGCTGGCGGACTACGTCGCCTCGGTGCTCGCCACCTTCAGCCAGGTCGAGCGGACCCAGTGCCGGCTCAATGGCGAGCCGCTGGACTATTTCTTCGAGATGCTCGCCGCGTTGCAGACTGCGGATGACACGACGGCCTTCCATCTCCGCGCGCACATTGGCAACCAGTCACTATTCATGTCCGGCGTCTTCCCGGATCGCATCCGGCTGCGGGCGGAACGGAAGGGGTTTCCCGGGCTGACCTACTACGAAGGGCTGGGCAGTGCGAATTTCCGTGTCGCGAGCGATCATCGGCTTGCGCGGAAGTACGACCTCGAAGGGATCTTCGCCACGCTGTCGGATCGTTTTCACGACACGCGGCTGGCGTTGAACGATCTGCGGGAACGGCTCGTCAGCCTTGGTGATCCCGAGCCGCCGATGCTCGGGTTGATTACGCCCGCGAGTTGAGCAAGCCGAGTTCGCGAACCCGCGCGATGCTGAGTTGCGGGTCGTTGTGCTGGATCACCTGCCAGCCGCGCGCGACGCCGGCCTCGGCGTTCTCCGGCCGGTCATCAAGGTAAAGAATCTGCGCTCCGGTCCGGCCGGTCATCCGCTCCACGACTTCATAAAGCTTCGCCTGCGGCTTCATCGCGCCGTGTTCGTAGGAGAGTACATAGCCATCGAAGTTCGCGAAGAACGGAAAGTTCCGGCGGATGTGTGCGATGGCGAGATCGTTCGTGTTCGAGAAGATGAATGTCGGCACGCCTGCGCCGCGAAGACGCGCGTGGAGGTCGATCATCTCCGGCATGGGGGAGAAAATGTCGGCGAAGAACGCACCGAACTCCTCAATGTCGCCGAGGAATCCCGTGGCCTCGCGAATCGCGGCGAAGAACTCCAGGCGCGTCATCAAGCCGGTTTCGTAGCGGAAGAGCAGCGGCGAATGATCGATGAAATGCTGCACGTCGGCCGGGGGCTTGGAACTGCGCGCGGCGATTCGGCGGGCGGCGATGCTGTAGTCGAAATCGACGAGGACTTTGCCGAGATCGAAGACGGCGACTTCAGGGTGTTGAATGTTCATAAAGCAACAATGGCAGGAAGGCGCAAAGGAGATGCGCCAACTGCATCGACCGCTTCTTCCTTCGCGCCTTCGCGCCTTCGTTGCTCAATCGGGAGGCGGCGGTTCATGTCAGTTCCCGCCGCCCTTGCAGCGCGTGGCTGAGGGTTAGTTCGTCCGCGAATTCAAGGCCGCTGCCGGCGGGCAGGCCGTGGGCGAGGCGGGTCACCATCGCGCCTTTCGCGCCGAGGCGTTTCGCGAGGTAGTAGCTCGTCGCGTCGCCTTCCACGTCGGTGCCGAGCGCGAGGATGATTTCGCGGATGCCTTCCGGCGCGAGGCGGTTTTCGAGTTCGGTGATCCTCAGGTCTTCCGGGTCCACACCGTTGAGCGGCGAAATCTTGCCACCGAGCACATGATATCTGCCGCGGAAACTGCCGGACTTTTCGATGCTCAGGATATCCACGGCGCGTTCGACGACGCAGAGAGTGCCGGCGTCGCGGCGGGTGTCCGCGCAGATGTTGCAGGGCACATGTTCCGTCAACCCGCCGCAGGCCGGGCAGGAGCGAATCCGTTCGCGGGCGTGGAGAATCGCCTCGGCAAGCTGCCGGACGGCTCCCGGTTCACCTTGTACGAGGTGGAGAGCGAGCCGTTCCGCTGAACGCGGGCCGATGCCCGGAAGCGCGTTGAGCGCGGCGAGCAGTTGCTGAATCGGTTCAGGGAGCTGAGTCATTCACGAAAGCCCGCAGCCGCCGGGGGGGCGGGCTACATCATGCCGGGAAGATTGAAACCTTGGGTCGCCTTCCCCATCTCCTCGGAGGAAACTTTCTTCGCCTGCTCCAGCGCCTGGTTGGCGGCGAGCAGAATCATGTCTTCGAGCATCGACGCGTCGCCGGGCGTCACGGCGGCGGGATCGATCTTGATGGACGCGAGCGAACCGTCGCAGCGGGCGATGACTTTGACGGCACCTCCGCCGCTCGTGGCATCAACGGTACGGATCGCCAGGGCGGACTGGATCTGCTCGATTTGTTGCTGCATGCGCGCCGCCTGCTTCATGAATTTGCCAATGCTGGACATGGTGTACTTGGGGAGTGGGAGGTTGGAGGTCGATGGGGGTTTCGGATCAAGCGCGCACTTCAATGATGCGGCCTTTGAAAATCTCGAGCGCCTTCTGGATCAGCGGATCGTTCTTGAACTCCTCAGCATTGAGCGCGATGGGCTGGGGCTTGTCTTTTCGGGCAGCCAATGCCGGCGCTGACGCGGCGGGTTTCAATGCGGCAGGTGTGGCGGCGACGGGTTGAGGCAGCGGGGCGGGCGTGTTCGCTGCCAGGGCTTGCGCTGCCGCCTGACGGGTTGTGGCCCAGTCGGCGGGCGGTTCGGCCTCGATGAACTTCACTTGCGTGTTCGCGTGGCCGAATTCACCGAGCTTCGTCTGGAGGACGGCAATGGTCCGGGCGTTGTTGACGAGATCGATGTGGTCGGCGAACTGGGGCGCAAAACCGATCGTGAAAACGCTCTTCGCCAGGGAAACGGGATGCGCTTCCACCAGATAGCCGCGCGTGAACGGGCTGGCGCGGCCGACGGCATCGAGAATACCGGCCCACAACGCGGCGAGATCGATTTCCTGCGCAGACATTAGCACCGGCGGCGCGACCGGCGCCCTCGGAGCGTGCGGCGGCGACACAGGGGCTGGCGTGGCAACTTTCGCGGCGGTGACGGGGGCTGCGGGCACTGGCACAGGTGCCGCCGCTGGAACCGGAGTCGAAGCCGGCCTGACAGGTTCCGTGCGGACAGCCGGAGCGGCTGCGACGGTGCTGGTGCCTCCGCCTTCAGCGCGGAGTTGCTGGAGTTGCTTCAGAACCGCGTCGAGGCTGACGGTGTTGCGCGATTGGATTGCCTTGAGGAGCGTGACTTCGAGGAAGATTTTTTTCGAGGCAGCGTCGCGGAAGCGGCCTTCCGCATCGGTCAACACTTCCATCAGGCGCGTGAGCGCTTCGCCGGTGGCGAGCGAGGCTTGCTCCTTCAAGCTCGCCGCTTCGGTCTCCGAAACTTCGAGCAACTTGAGGTCGCCCTTGGAGACTTGGTAGATGAGGAGGTTGCGGAAATGCCCGAGCAGATCGGCAAGCAACCGGCCCAGATCTTTGCCATGTCCGGCCAGGGCGTTGAGTTCGCGCAGAGCGGTCTCGGCTTCGCCATGCAGGAGCGCGCCGGCGAGCGCTACCAACTGGCTGCGCGCGGTCAGGCCGAACATCGAGAGCACGTCCGGTTCGACGATCTTGCTCCCGCAAAAGCTGATGAGTTGATCGAGCGCCGACTCGGCGTCGCGCATGCCGCCGTCGGCTCCGCGCGCAATGGCATGCAGCGCGTCGGCATCGATATCGACGTTCTCCTGCTTCGCGATGTAGCGGAGGTGCTCGGTGATCAGCGAGACGGGGATGCGGCGGAGATCAAAGCGCTGGCAGCGGGAGAGAATAGTCGGCAGCACCTTCTCAGGGTCCGTGGTGGCGAAGAGAAACTTCACGTGCTCCGGCGGTTCTTCGAGCGTCTTGAGCAGCGCGTTGAAGGCTGCGACGCTGAGCATGTGGACTTCGTCGATGATGTAGATTTTGAACTTCGACGAGGCGGGGGCGTATTTGACCGTGTCCCGCAATTCACGGACTTGATCAACACCGTTGTTGCTCGCGCCGTCGATCTCGAGGACATCGATGCTGCGACCTTCGGCGATCTCGATGCAGCGGGAGTCGTCTTCTGCGAAGTCCACCTTGGGACCACCCGTAGCGTTGAGGCATTTGGCGAAGATTCGAGCTACGGTGGTCTTGCCCGTGCCTCGCGGACCGCAGAACAGGTAGGCGTGGGCAATGCGGTTCTGGCCGATGGCGTTGGCCAGGGTCTGAGTGACGTGTTCCTGCCCGACCACATCGGCGAATCGTTGTGGTCGGTACTTTCGCGCTATTACCTGATAAGCCATGTCGAATTGCGGATTGGCGAGTGAGGATTGTCGAAAGCCAGAGTTCGGTCCGATGCCGCTCAACCCGCAATCCCCAATCAAAAATAAGAAAAAGCCAGGGTGACCACGGCGGATGCAGAGCAAGGTACCGTTGCTGCCTTCCGGCTCTGGCGGGGTTCCCAAGTCCACACTCCATGGGCCCTGGCAAATTAGCGGCGTGATTAAGAAGGACGCGCGGATCGCCAGCAACCAAATTCTTGGCGCAACGATTTCGCAGGACGAATCATTGGCTCAACCTCGATCGTGATCGATATGTCGGGACGCTAGTGCCGTCTTCTGAGCGGAAGGCTGCGACCACCGCGACAGGAACCCGCTCCAGAGGATGGTGGGCCCACTCGGATTTGAACCGAGGACCAAACGATTCTGAGTCGCCTGCTCTAACCGCTGAGCTATGGGCCCGCCGGGGTGACGGCGGACGAAGCCTGCCATCTGGCTTGATTGTGCGTTCCACCGGGTCGCTGGCAAGTGGGAATACCGAGTTTGCAAGGGCTTGTTTGCGAGCCGGTTTTGACCATTAGCGGAGCATCTCATGGCGATTAGATATTCCTGTCATGGTGTGCTAGAGTGCTTCGTCGCCCGACTGACCGGCTCTTTCAAAATTCAACGGATGGAAAACCCAGTTCAGAGTTATGAAAGCCACCACCTTGTGCTTGTTGTGTCTAGCCTTGGTAATCACTACCACGGGATGCAAATCGCTGTTCACTTCGACCAGCCAACGCGCCCGCACGCCATGGCAGAATTTTGACGAAGCGGAGACGGCATTCGACAAGATCGTCCCGCACAAGACCACCGTGCCGGAGCTCAAGAGCATGGGCTTCGACCCGTTGACCACGCCCAATATCAAGATTCTCACCTACCTGGATCTCATCCAGCGATTCATTCCAAACTCGTCGATCACCATGGCCGACCTGCAATCCGACGTCCGGGCCTGCATCGAGTCCAAGGACTGCTGCCACGCCTACGAGATGGAACTGGATCTCATCGACGCCAAGCGGTTTGGCAATCTGGCCCTCGACGTTTTCGGCTTCAAACGCAACACGAAGACCACCGGCTGGCGATACAAGGCCCTGGTCATCGTGAAGGACGACGTCGTGGCCTACAAAATCAGATCCGGCGAACCAAACGTGGACCGGGTCGAGAAGCGCTCGAAACCTCTCGGGCCGCTTCAGGAGCTCGATAATGCCGTGACGAAGCTGCTCGGTGCGTTCTAGTTCCGGCCATTCTGCGAATTCGACGGCGACGCAACCCGACACGCGAGCTGCGAGTCTTCAGCGCCGGATGAACCCGCTTGTTTCGCCGCGCGGCGAGTGCCTATCGTCACCGCCATGTTCGATTCTCTGCTGTCCCATAATCTCCTCGCTGCAGCCGGAGCCGTGGACCCGCACCCGGCGATGATCCTGCCGTTTGCGGTGTTGTTGTTTTCCATCGCGGCGATGCCGTTCATTCACAAGCACTGGTGGGAACATCATTACCCGAAGGTGGCGGTGGGGCTGGGGTTGATCACCGTGGTCTATTACGTCGCAGCACTCGGCAACACGTCGCGCATGCTGCATGTCGCCCACGAGTACGTGAGCTTCATCGCGCTGGTCGGGTCGCTATTCGTCGTGTCGGGAGGGATTCATATCCGCGTGAAGGGCGAGGCCACGCCGCTCGTGAACTGCCTCTTCCTCTTCATCGGGGCGGTGCTCGCGAACTTCATCGGCACCACCGGCGCTTCAATGCTCATGATCCGGCCGTGGATTCGGATGAACAAATACCGCATCACCGCGTTCCACGTCGTGTTCTTCATCTTCGTCGTGAGCAACGTCGGCGGCAGCCTCACGCCGATTGGAGATCCGCCTTTGTTCCTCGGCTACGTCAAGGGCGTGCCGTTCTGGTGGGTGATCCAGCATCTCTGGCAGGCGTGGTTGCTGGCCGTGCTGGGCATCATCGGCATCTTCCTCATCTTCGACTGGCGGAACTTCATGCGCGCGAGCAAGGAGATCCGCGACAAGGAGACAGCGCACGAGACGTGGAAGTTCGACGGCCTGCGCAACCTGTTCTTCCTCGGCGTCATTCTCACGGCGGTGTTCCTGCGCCAGCTCCCAGGCTTGAGCGAGGTGTTGATGATCGCAGCGGCGCTCGGCTCGTACTTCACCACGCCGAAGCCGGTGCATGAGGCGAACGATTTCAACTTCCATCCGATCAAGGAAGTCGCGTGGCTCTTCATCGGCATCTTCGCGACGATGGTGCCGGCGTTGGATTACCTGGAAGTCCACGCGGCCGAGCTCGGCCTCAACAGCGAAATGAAATTCTTCTGGATCACCGGCGCGCTCTCGGGCGTGTTGGACAACGCGCCGACCTATCTGACCTTCCTCGCCGCTGCAATGGGCCGGTATCAACTCAGCCTCAACTCGCCGACGGACGTGCAGGCATTCGTCGCACAGCACGGCTACGAATTGATCGCCATCTCACTGGGCGCGGTCTTCTTCGGCGCGATGACCTATATCGGCAACGGGCCGAACTTCATGGTGAAGTCGATTGCCGAACAGGCGAAGGTCCGCACGCCGAGCTTCTTCGAGTATCTGTTCAAGTATGCCGTGCCGATCCTGCTGCCGTTCTTCGCCATCGTCGCGTTGCTGTTCTTCTCGAAGTGGCGGGTGTTCTGAACAATCGGAGCGGCCACCCCGCTCACTCGAACACCTCGTAGAGCGTGCCATTGAGAACGAACTGCACGTTGTTCCCCAGTGCCAGCCAGGTCTGCGCTTTGGAATCCTTCCGCTGAAGGTCGAAGTATTCCTTCGAGCCGAACTGCACGCGAACCTTCGACGGCGCGGCGAGTTTCTGCGCATCGGCGTCCACCCATTGCGCCTGGTTCTGATAGAAAGTTTTTCCACCCACGAACCGGCTTTGCTGGCCGAACTCCCGGGCAACGGATTCGAGCGTCACCGTCTTGCCGGCCACGACTGCGGGACCGCCGGCCCCTTGCGCGCGGCTCAACGGTTGTTGTGCTGACGGCGGTGCCGCGTAGCGCAGCGCGTCCACGTTGCCGGCGGTGATCGCGAGCGATGGCGCATTGGCATCTTTCAGTTGCTGATAAGAACGCGCGCCGGAGATCGCTTTGCTGCCGGACTTCTCCTTCATGAAACTGTCATACCCCGCCTTGGCCTCGGCGCGTTGAACACCATGCGGAAGTTGCACGCTGCGTCGCTCCAACGTGACGCCGCGACGCGTTTCGTCCTCGGTGATCAAGTAGGCGGTGTAAGGCGTAACGATGCTGTATTGCCGCGCCAGTTCCACGACCTCGTCCTTCAGTTCAGCGCTCTCGCCGCGCAGGCGAATTTCATCGAGCAAATAGCCGACACGTCGGGTCGCCCACAGGCGCGGGATAAATTCGTGCGCGTCCGAGCTGCTGGAAAATTTCCCTTCGTAACGGAACGTCTTCGGCTCGCCATTGACTGTTCCAGTGATCCGGATCGCGCCGCCGCCTTCGCCAGAGTAGCGCCCGGCGAGCACAATCTGGTCGCCCTTGAACACATCGGGCAACGGCGACGGATAGAGCCGGGTCACACGCACGTTCTCCGGGAACTCAATCTTCGGGCTGGCGAGCATGGGCTCCTTGATCTTGCTGAAGAACGCCGAGAGCTTCACTTCGATGTCCTCCTCGGGCAGCACGTACTGGCTCGCGGCGCGCGTGGCCTCCGCGATCTTGTCGAGCATGTGCGCGTTCACGTCATGGCCGATGCCGAAGCAGAACACGCGCACATTCCCGCCGCTGTTGCGGGTGACGTTCGCCACGATGTCGTCCTCGCGCGTGTTGCCCACCGTCGGCAAACCGTCCGTGAGGAAGATGACGAGATACGGCCGGTCGGCCTTCTCCGGGCGCAGCGCAAGAGCCTTCGTCAGCGCATCGTCAATCGCCGTGCCGCCGAGCGGTTTCAAGTCCTTGATGAACGCCTGCGCGCGTCCGCGCGCGTCCGCGCCGGCCGGAGTCAGCTTGCTGAAGAGCGGCTCTACCTCCGTGGCGAAGCGCAGCACCTCGAACCGATCCTGCTCGTTCAAGTTCTCCACGCAAAAGGCCAGCGCTTTGCGCGCCTGCGACAGCTTCGCGCCCGCCATCGAGCCGGAGGTATCGAGCACGAACATCACATCCTTCGGAAGGCTGCGACCCGTCTTCTCGTCGGCACCGGGCGACGCCAGCAGCAGGAAATAGCCGTCGTTGCTTCCCGTCCGGTGCGTGAGCAGATGCAGCCCGAGCTCGTCGCGTTCCTGCGCGAAGTAGATCTGGAAATCCTCGTCGGGCGAAGTCTCCGAAGCCTCGTAGCCGACGGTGGCGTTGCGCGAGCCGTTGCGTTTCACCTCGATCTTGTGGCTCGGCGAGTAGATGGACTTGAGCGGCTGCCGGGTTTCGAGGTCCAGTTTCAGCGCGAGGTTCTTCACCGGACGCGCGGAGAACTTGCTCGTGTTCAGCGGCAGCGCGAAAGCAGCGACGCCGTTCTCGGACTTCAGCAACTGCGAGTACGTGAGAGTGACGCGCTTGCGGCTGTGCGGCTCGATGGGATAGACGCGAACCTTGAACAGATCGCGCCCGGCGTATTCGAGCAGCGCGGGATCCTGCATCTGCCGCACGATGTCCTCGTAGATGCCGCGCGCCTTGTCGGCAGCGAGAAGTTCGGCCGCCACCGGCTTGCCGTTGATCTCCATGGTGAACTTGTCGATCTGCGCGCCCTTGGGCACCGGGACGAGGAACGTGCCTTCAAGCCGTTGCGCGTGCGGATTGTAAAACTCCTGCTCGATGGACGCGGTCGCCCACTGATCCTTGATCCGCACATCCGCTTTGGTCACGACAGTCTCGAGTGTCACGCGCGGTGGGCGCGGCGTCGCCGGCTGGACCGGAACTCCGGGCGGCCGGCGTCGCCAGAAATCTTCATCGTGAACCAGAATCAGCCCGATGGCGCGGCCGGAATCGATGCAGGCGGCGAGGGCAAGGAGCAGGCAGATAATGCGCTTCATGCCCGATTGGACGGAGCCTCCGAGGGAATGCTCCCGATGCGCGGAGAATTTACAATCGCCGCCACCCTTCGTGTGAGTAGGAGCCGACGTCAGGAGGCTCTGATCCTCTTTGCCCGAATCTCCGGCGATATTTGAGCCTCGTCACCTCGGCTCCTACGATGGAAGAGATCTCCCAACAGCTCGCGATAGCAGGTCACCCGACGCCCTGTGTCACCCACCAAACGCCGCGCGCATCTGCTCCAGCAGACGCGGTACCGCCGTCCAAGGATCTTCCTCCGCCTCGTATTCCAACGCCACATAGCCCCGGTAGCCGGCGGCCTTGAGCAACTTCACCAGTCGCGGAATGTCCGACATCTCCTTCTTCGCGCCGCGCGGTTGAATCTCGGACTTCAATTGCACGTTCACCGCGAATGGCGCGCAGCGCTCGAAGTCGCCGTAGGGATCAGCCGTGTGAAAGTTCGCGCTGTCCAGATTGATGCCGACCCACGGGCTTTTGATCACGCGCAGGATTTCCAGCAACTCATCCGCTTCCGCCACGATGCCGCCGTGGTTCTCAAGGCCGAGCATGATGCCGCGCTTGCCGGCGTAGTCCGCGCATTCCTCCAACGCGCCGATGCAATGCCTCATCGCCTCGGCCCGGCTGACACCGCGACCCGCACCGCCAGCGAACACCCGGATGTGCGGCGCACCCAGTGCGGCGTAGAGATCGATCCACTTCTTCACATAGCCAACTTCCTCGTCACGTTTCGGGCCGGGCGGATGCGTGAAGGTGTTGCCCACGGAACCGCCGCTCACCTCGACGCCGCGCAGGAAGCAATGCCGCCGCAAGGCGAGCATCGCGGTCGTGTCCGTCTTCTCGGGGAAGTAGTAGCTAGTCAACTCGGCCCCGGTGCAATTCCACTTCGCGCAATGATCGACAAACTGCGTCATGTCGAGCCGCTGCCCCTGCGGAGTGTCCTTTGCGCGCGGATGGTTGGAGTCTCGGAAGTAATCGCGGAACGAGTAGGCGGCGAGACTGAGCTGAAGCTGCGGCCGGCCAACGCGCTGGAACGGCTCGACAGCGGACAGGGTTCCGGCCGTCACAACTCCGGCGGCGGCTGTGGCTGTGGTCGCGAGGAAGCGGCGGCGATTCATGGCGGGTGACATGCGGCGACTGTAGTGATGACGCAGCCGCAGGTCAGCCAGATTCTCCGCAGCCAATGGTTCTCGGCACCTCCCGTCGGCAGAGCGCGGCCCAGGCGGATTAGGACGTTTCACCCGCGCGGTAGGCTCGCTTATACTTGCTCCCCCGCGTTGACTTGCCGCCAGCGCCCTCCCTACAGTCCGCCACCATCAGCCGGAAGCAGTCCGGCCAACGACTCCATGAATCTGATCAACCGAGTCTGGCACTCCTCGTTAGGAAAAAAGTACATCATGGCCCTCACCGGCTGTGCTCTGTTCGCCTTCCTCATCGGGCATCTGCTGGGCAACCTCCAGGTCTTCGGGCAGCCCGAACTCATCAACACCTACGCGCACTTCCTCAAGTCGAAGCCCGGCCTGCTCTGGGGTTCGCGCCTTGGCTTGCTGGCCTGCGTGGGGCTGCACATTGTCGCGGCGGTGCAACTCACCGCGATGAACAAGGCAGCGCGTCCGCAAGGTTACGCGGGCGGTTCTGCCTACGGCGCGTCGAAGGCGTCGCAATACATGATCGTGAGCGGTTTAGTGATTCTCGCGTTCGTGGTCTATCACCTCGCGCACTTCACCGCGCTGCTGCCGGGCATCAACGGCCACGGCGACTTCCGCAAGCTGACGACGGTGCTGAACGGCGAGACGGTGCCGGATGTTTACGCGATGATGATTCTCGGCTTCCAGGTCTGGTGGGTCGTGGCGTTCTACCTCGTCGCCCAGTGGATGCTCTTCATGCACCTCGGCCACGGACTCGCGAGCATGTTCCAGTCGCTCGGCCTGCGGGACCACGTCTGGTGGCCGCGCGTTCAAGCCTTCGCAAAAGCGGCGAGCATCGCGATCTTCATCGGCTACGCCATCATCCCGGTTTCGATTTTCCTGCGCATCGTCGGCGCGGACTACGCGGAGAAGGCGAAGCATCAATTCTCGCAAACGTCACCGCCCGCCGCCGCTCTCGTTGCTGAAGTGAACGGAAAGGAGGCGAAGTAACATGGCCACGCTGAATTCCAACATCCCCGCCGGCCCGCTCGCCTCGAAGTGGGAGAAGCACAAGTTCTCCACCAAGCTCATCAACCCGGCCAACAAGCGGAAATACAAAATCATCGTCGTCGGCGCGGGTCTCGCCGGTGCATCGGCTTCCGCCACCCTCGCGGAACTGGGCTACGAGGTGCACAACTTCGTCTTCCACGATTCGCCCCGGCGCGCGCATTCGGTCGCAGCGCAGGGTGGCATCAATGCCGCGAAGAATTACCAGAACGATGGCGACTCGGTGCATCGCCTCTTCTACGACACCATCAAGGGCGGCGACTTCCGCGCCCGCGAGGCGAACGTGCATCGGCTCGCTGAGGTGTCGGTCAACATCATTGACCAGTGCGCGGCGCAGGGCGTGCCGTTCGCTCGCGAATACGGCGGCTTGCTCGACAACCGCTCGTTCGGCGGCGCGCAGGTTTCACGCACGTTCTACGCGCGCGGGCAGACGGGGCAGCAGTTGCTCCTCGGTGCTTACTCGGCACTGAACCGCAACATCGCCAACGGCGGCGTGAAGTCCTACACGCACGCCGAGATGCTCGACCTTGTCGTCGTGGACGGCCACGCGAAGGGTATCATCGTCCGCAACCTCCAGACCGGTGAAATCACCCGCCACAACGGCGACGCGGTCGTGCTCGCAACGGGCGGCTACGGGAACGTTTACAACCTCTCGACCTACGCGCGCGGCGCGAATGTCACGGCGGGCTGGCGCGCCTACAAGCGCGGCGCGTGCTTCGGCAATCCGTGCTACACGCAGATTCACCCGACGTGCATTCCGGTCAGCGGCGACTACCAATCGAAGCTCACGCTGATGTCAGAATCGCTCCGCAACGACGGCCGCGTCTGGGTGCCGAAGCGCAAGGAAGACTGCGGCAAGAAGCCGGCGGACATCGCCGAGGGCGACCGCGATTACTACTTGGAGCGGATGTATTCCGCGTTCGGAAATTTGGCTCCCCGCGACATCGCGTCGCGCGCGGCCAAGACCGTTTGCGATGAAGGGCGCGGCGTCGGCGAGACGGGGCTGGGTGTCTACTTAGACTTCTCCGCTGCCATCCAACGGCTCGGCGAGAGCAAGGTGCGCGAGCGTTACGGCAACCTCTTCGCGATGTATCAGGAAATCACGAACGAGAACGCCTACCAGACGCCGATGCGGATTTACCCGGCGGTCCATTACACGATGGGCGGCCTGTGGGTGGACTACAACCTCATGAGCAACGTCCCCGGCCTGTTCGTGCTGGGCGAGGCGAACTTCTCCGACCACGGCGCGAACCGTCTCGGCGCGAGCGCGCTGATGCAGGGCTTGAGCGACGGTTACTTCGTCCTGCCCGCGACCATTTCCGGCTACCTCGCTGGGCAGAATCCCGGCAAGCGCCCGACGACGGACACCGGGTCGTTCAAGGAAGCCGAGGAGAACGTCCAGACGCTCACGAAGCGGATGCTCGGCAACAAAGGCAAGCGCACGCCCAACAGCTTCCACAAGGAACTCGGCAAGCTCATGTGGGAACACTGCGGCATGGCGCGCAACGAGGCCAGCCTGCAAAAGGGCATCAAGGCCATCGGCGCGTTGCGCGAGGAGTATTGGAACAACGTCAGCGTGCTGGGCGAGTCGAACGATTGGAACCAGTCGCTTGAGCGTGCTGGGCGCATCGCGGACTTCATCGAGCTGGGCGAGCTGATGTGCCGCGACGCGCTGATGCGCGAGGAGAGCTGCGGCGGCCATTTCCGCGAGGAATATCAATACACGCCGGACGACCCCGAGACGAAGCAGGGCCTCGTGAACCCCGGCGACGTGAAGCGCCGCGACGACCAGTTCGCCTTCGTGGCCGGGTGGGAATACGCGGGGGCGGCGGACAAAGCGCCCATCCTGAACAAGGAGCCGCTTGTTTACGAAGAAGTGAAGATGAGCACGCGCTCCTACAAGTAAGCCACGGCCCTCAAAACATTTTCCGACGCATGAAAGTTACTTTGAAAGTCTGGCGGCAGAAGAACCGCAACTCCTCCGGATCGTTCAAGACCTACGAGTCACCCGAGCTGAACGGCAACATGTCGTTCCTCGAGATGCTCGATGTGGTCAACGAGCAGCTCGCCACGCGTGGCGAGGAGCCGATTGCCTTCGACCACGACTGCCGCGAGGGCATCTGCGGCACCTGCTCGCTGGTGATTGATGGCAAGCCGCACGGTCCGCACAAGGGCATCGCGACGTGCCAGACCTACATGAGGAGCTTCAAGGACGGCGATGAGATTGTCGTCGAGCCGTTCCGCGCAAAGGCCTTCCCGCTCATCAAGGACCTCGTCTGCGACCGCAAGTCCTTCGACCGCATCCAGCACGCCGGCGGCTTCATCACCGTCCGCACTGGCGCAGCTCCCGATGCGAACTCGATTCCCGTGCCGAAGCCCGACGCCGACCTAGCGATGGACGCCGCGCAGTGCATCGGCTGCGGTGCGTGCGTGGCCGCGTGCAAGAACGCCAGCGCGATGCTCTTCGTCGCCGCCAAGATTTCCCACCTCGGCCTCATGCCCCAAGGCCAACCCGAGCGCTACAAGCGCGCGAAGGCGATGGTGGACCAGATGGACGAAGAAGGCTTCGGCGCCTGCACCGTGACCGGCTCGTGCGAGGCAGTCTGCCCGAAGGAAATCTCCCTCGACTTCATCGCCCGCATGAACCGCGACTACGGCGTGGCCCTGCTCAGGGGTGATCCGAAAACTATCAAGGGCGGAGGCGCGGGCTAGCGGAAGCCCTTTAACTTTCCCTATTCGCAATCTTTGGGTTGCGCGTTTAATACCTGGAACAAGCTGCAGTTTGAAACTTGCGACTAAACCGCCACCATCGTCTTCGCACGCTTACGCATCTCCTCGATAAGCGCCAGCGCCACGGGGGGCAGGTTCGGATGTCGTAGCACGGCGACAGTGATGGGCGTCACTCCTACCAGCGGTAGCGCGCGAAGGCGTTTGTCCAGCACCCTTCCGGGAATCGCCAGGGTCAGGCCGATTCCGAAGCCGCTGGCCGCGTAGGTTTCGACTAACTCCAGTGAGTTCACCTCCATGCCGGGTGGCCACACGACTCTCCGTTTGGCGAGATAATCCTGAAAGCGCTTCGTGATGGTTTCGTTCAGTGGCGGGCTGATCAATGTATGTTCGATGCGGTCGGACTTCAGCAACTCCTCCACGCTTCCGAGCTTCAATGCCTTTGGCACCAGCAGGATGATGGGCACCTGAAGGAGCGGCTCTGACTGCACGCCCAAGAGCGGCGTGCCATCAAGCACGGTGACGGCAAGATCCACTTCTTGATCAGCAAGCCACCGCTCGATCTGCGGTTGGACGCCTTCGCGCAGGAGCACTTTGAGCTTGGGAAACTTGGGCCGCAGCGTTTGCAGCATTTCCGGGAGATGGTCGCGCAGGACAATGGTGGCCGCAGCGAGGCGGACGACTTGTGTCGCACCACCGCGAACCTTTTCCTCGACCACTTCGAGGCCGTCGAAGAACGGCTTGATGAAGGCGAACAGTTCCTCGCCCGCACGGGTGAGTGCGAACGGGCGTCGCTGGAAGAGCGGGCCGCCGAGGTAATCCTCCAGCGCGAGAATCTGCCCGCTGATGGCCGGCTGTTGGATGCCGTAGGGCATGTTGCGCGCGGCGGCGCTGACACCTTGATGCTTGGCAACGTAGTAGAACAGTTCGAGGTGATGGATGTTCAGCATGGCGTGGAGTGGTCGCGCAGAGTTGAACGCAAGCCCGCCCGCCGAGCAAGTATTCAGTAGCCAGTGTTCAGTGTTCAGCGGGCCGCCCGCCGGGCACGACTGAACACTGACCACCGCTTACTGAACACTTTCCGCCGCCCCGCTACTTCACCCGCACCAGCAGCCACGGGAGCAACTCGCTCGTGGCGATGCGTTCCTGCTTGCCATCGTCGCGGTGGCGGATGGTGACGGTGTCCTTTACGCCGGCCTGCGGACCGTCCTTGATGCCCTCGAAAGTCTCGAAATCCACCGTCACGCAGAACGGCGTGCCAGCCTCGTCCTGCCGCGCGTAGCGCCGGCCGATGGACCCGGCTTCGTCGTGGAAGGCCATCATGTGCCCGCGCAACGACTCGAAAATCGCCCGCGCCTTCGCGGCCAGTTCGGGCTTGTTCTTGAGCAGCGGCAGCACGGCCACCTTGATGGGGGCCACGCGCGGATGGAATCTTAGCACCACGCGCGTCTCGCTCTTGCCCTTCGCGTCGGTCTCGGTGACTTCGGTGAAGGCGTTCGCCAGCAGCGCGAGGATGAGGCGGTCCACGCCGGCGGACGGCTCGATGACGTGGGGGATGTATTGGCCCTTCGCGAGACCGTCGGCGTCTTCCTGCGCGGCGGCTCCGGCCTCGGCGGCGGACACGCCCATCTTGGTGAGATACTTGAGCCGGGCCGCGTAGTAGCGGTCCTTCAGCTCGGTCTGCTTCTGGGGCGGCAGCTTGCCGAAGGCCGTGCGCAACTCCTCGTCGAAGATGCCCATCGCCTTGCCGGAGCAGCGCTCGTGCTGCGAGAGGTCGAAGTCGCTGCGGGCCGCGATGCCCTCCAGCTCCTGCGTGCCAAAGGGGAACTTGAAGAGAATGTCCACGCAGGCGCGGGCGTAGTGCGCCAGCTCCTCGGGCTTCTGCCAATACTCCTCCAGCGTCGTGCGCGGCAGGCCGATGCCCTCGTAGAACTTGATGCGCTCCTCGACCCAATACTGGTGCCAGAGCTGCCAGCCCCAGTTGGGCTGCGGCTCGCCGGGATGGCCCTTGGCCGCAGGCGTGGCGACCGCGGCGGTGACGGCCTCGACCGCCTCGTCCGGCTTGATGAAGAACTCCAGCTCCATCTGCTCGAACTCGCGCGAGCGGAAGGTGTAGTTGCGGGGCGTGACCTCGTTGCGGAACGCCTTGCCCATCTGTGCCACGCCGAAGGGCACCTTCTGCCGGGACGTTTCGTGGACGTTCTTGAACTGCGCGAAGATAGCCTGCGCCGTCTCGGGGCGAAGATAAGCCACATCCGCCTCCGTGGCTGTGGGGCCGACGTAGGTCTTGAACATCAGGTTGAAGGGGACGGGCGGAGTCAGGAGAGAGCCGTTCTCGGGGTTGAAACGTTGGGAGTTTTCTACCTTCGCCACGGTTTCGCCGATCAGTTCGACTGTTTGGAGGCCGCGCTGCGCATAGAATTGCGCCGCTGTCTTACGGGCACTCTCAGGGGGCTTGCCAGCGGCCAGTAGCACAGCATAGGGCTCCACCACTTCCTTGCCAGTGGCCGTGTCTTTCGCGCCCGCGTAATGGTAGGCATTCCCGGACTGGAACTCGATTTGATCAGCGCGAAACCGCTTCTTCGTCAGCAAGCAGTCGCACATCGGGTCGCTGAAGGTGTCTACATGCCCGGACGCCCGCCAGATGGCTGGGTGCATGATGATGGTGGCCTCGAGGCCGACCACGTCGTCGCGCATGCGCGTCATGGTGGACCACCACAGCTCCTTCACATTGCGCTTCAGCTCTGCGCCGAGCGGACCGTAGTCCCAAAAGCCTTGGATGCCGCCGTAGATCTCCGAGGATTGAAAAATGAACCCGCGCCGCTTGCACAGCGACGTGATTTTCTCCATCAGCACATTTTCTTTCGGCTCGGCCATAGGGCGCGGAGTGTTGGAAAGCAGCGTGGCAAAGTCAAGGAAGGCAGGGGCAAACGCCCGGGCCTGTAGCGGCGCTCTGCGAGCGCCGTCGGGGGTCACAGCAGACTGCCTCTACAGTGAGAACGCGCCTCTATCTTCGAACGCATCGCCTTGCTACGCTCGCCCCATGAAAGCTGTCTACATCAACGCGCCCGGCCCGGCGGACACACTCATCTTCGGGGGTCTCCCGCAGCCGCAGGCCCGCGTGGGGGAAGTGCTCGTCCGCGTTCGCGCTGTCGCCGTCAACCCGATCGACACCTACATCCGCGCCGGGATGGTGAAGGTGAACCTCCCGCTGCCGTTCATCGTGGGCTGCGATCTCGCGGGCGTCGTCGAGGCGTGCGGCACGGAGGCGAAGCGCTTCAAGGCCGGCGACCGCGTGTGGTGCTCGAACCAAGGCTTGGCCGGTCGGCAAGGAACCTTTGCCGAGTTCGCGTGCGTCGAGGAGCGCTGGCTGAATGCCACTCCCGCCAACGTGCGCGACGAGGACGCCGCCGCCGTCTCGCTCGTGGGTATCACGGCGCACTTGGGTCTCTTCGCGAAAGCGCGGCTTCAGGCGGGCGAGACAATCTTTATCAACGGCGGGGCAGGGGGCGTCGGCTCGATGGTCGTGCAACTCGCCAAGGCGGCGGGCGCACGCGTGGTCGCCACCGCTGGCAGCGACGAGCGTGTGGCGAAGGCGCGTTCCTTCGGCGCGGACCTCGCGCTGAACCACCGCACGCAGGACGTGGCCGCCGCCGTGAAGGAGTTCGCGCCTGCCGGGGTGAACGTGTTTTGGGAGACGCAGCGCGAGCCGGACTTTGACAAGGCGGTGCTGCTGCTCGCGCTGCGCGGGCGATTCGTGCTGATGGCGGGGCGCGAAGCGCGGCCAGTGTTTCCGGTCGGGCCGTTCTACGTGAAGGACTGCTCGCTGCACGGCTTCGCGATGTTCAACGCCACCGCAGACGAGCAGCGCGGGTGCGCCGACGATCTGAACCGCTGGCTTGCCGAGGGCAAGGTGCGCGCAAACATTGATCGCGTGCTGCCGCTGTCCGAGGCCGCCGCCGCGCATCGCTTGCAGGAGGAGAGCACCTTGCAGAAGTCCGGCGCGCTCGCAGGCAAGATCGTGCTGAAGCCGTAAAGGAGTTGTAGCGGCGCTCTGTGAGCGCCGGTTACGCCGGTCGGCGGTCACAGACCGCCGCTACAGATTCCGTTTGGCATTCCGCCGCGTTGACTTAGCTTCCCCGCCGACATGGCTGTTGTGAAGAACCCCGCGCTCGCTGCGTTCTGCGCTTTCCTCGCTCCTGAGCTGGTGCTGGCGCAAGTGCTCGTGCGGCGGCTGGCGGTGGGCTTTGACCTGTGCCATGTGAGCGACCGCGCTACTGCGCCGGAAAGTCTGCGGGCTGTGGTGGTCAGTGAGTTGCGCGCCTTGGCGAACCACACAACGGGCGGCGAGTTCCGCCCCATCAAGGCCGCGCCGAACTTGCGCGCGGGCTGGCGGTGCGTGGCGGCGAACGAGGCGGAGTTGGAGTCAGCGTTGAGCCAGCTTTATCCCGGGGTCGTGGCCGACTGGTTCGCTGCGCAGCAGCCCGCGCCGCCGGTCTCGCACTACCGCGACTTCACCGCGCGGCAGACCGGGATGTATCGCATCACCACGATGCTGACCGATGCTCAAGCTGGCCAGATGATCCGCGCCTGCTGCGATGCGCGCTTCTGTTTGAAGCGCCGCCTCTGGACGGTGGACGGCCTCGCGCCGGATGCGGCGGCATCGAAGAGCCTCCTCCCGTGCCTGGAACCATGCGCGATCTTGATGGAGTTCGCGCGCAAGGCGGTGCGCATTGAGCAGGAGGAGAACAAGCCCACGCTCACGCTGGGACCATCGGAAGTTGCCTCCCTTCTCGCGTCGCTCGAAACCGCGCTCGCTCATCCACCCGCAGGCCAGCGCGAAGCCGACTTGTCCGCTGCCGACAACCCGCGTCGGCTGCAACTGCTGCGCGAGAAGCTTCAGGGTTTTGCCCCAGTTGCACCGACCACTGCTCAGGAATAACCCTTCAGTCAACACGTCCAAGCCACATGAAACGAACCGTCCTCCGCGTCCTCGCCTCCGCTCTGCTGCTCGCCGCTGTGGCCAGCGGCCCAGCCCGTGCCCAGACTCCCACCGACGCTGACACGCTGCTGCAGCGGTTGCAGAAGGCGGCCGAACCCCCCGCCCCACCCGCTGAATGGCAGGGCCGCATCCCGACGCCGACGGAGCTGGCCGCGTTCCGCGTCCTGCAGGCCCAGGCTGCCATCGGCGCCGCGGACATCGCCGGCGAGTTCACCACGCGTTTCCCCACGCACGCCAAGGCTTCCGAGACGCGCGAGCAGCGGCACCAGCTCCTCTCGAATGCCGTGCGTCGCGGCGACACTTCACGACTGGCCCAACTGGAGAAGGTGGAGACGGAAATCCTCGCCGACCCCAAGCAGTCGTCAGAAGAAAGGTTCCGCCTCCGGATGCAAGGCGTGGATCGCAATGCCGGCTTGAAGCAGGCCGAGGGCATGGACGCAATGCTCGCCGAGTTCGAGAAGGGCGCGCGTGCCTTGCAGAAGGAGTTCCCCGGGCGGAAGGAAGTTTTCGAGATGCTCTACGCCGTGGCGATGCGCTCGGATGGCGCGAAGGCGACGGCGATTGCAAGGGAGATTGCCGCCAGCACCGCCGATCCGCAGGTGAAGGAGGCCGCAGCCGCGCTGCTCAAGAAAACCGAGCGAGTGGGCAAGCCGCTGGGGATTAAGTTCACCGCCGTGGACGGGCGCAAAGTCGAACTCTCGAAGATGAAGGGCAAGGTCGTGCTCATTGATTTCTGGGCCACCTGGTGCGGGCCGTGCGTCGCGGAGATCCCGAAGATCAAGGCCGCCTACGAGAAGCTGAACCCCAAGGGTTTTGAGATCATCGGCATCAGCCTCGACGAGGAGAAGGACGCGCTGCTCGCCCTCGTGAAGCAGAAGCAGATGCCGTGGCCGCAGTTCTTCGAGGACAAGGGCGAGAACCGTTTCGCCAAGGAGTTCGAGATCTCGTCCATACCTGTCCTGTGGCTCGTGGACAAGCAGGGCAACCTCGTGGACATGAACGCGCGCGAGGGGTTGGAGAAGAAGGTGGAGAAGCT
>SXGS01636904.1_pt1 | contig 20436 bp, 16 predicted proteins | sample 3174681 | NCBI WGS metagenome assembly SXGS01 (sample SAMN11356861, study PRJNA531348) | freshwater metagenome | isolation source: freshwater sample F1-80 | place: China: Fuxian Lake, Yuxi | collected 2017-12-25 | reverse complement strand
TGATCAAGGCGCGGAAGCCCAGCTTCAAGGCGATCGCCGTCGAGCCCGCCGCGTCCGCAGTGCTGTCCGGCCGTCCCCGCGGTCCCCATCCGATTCAGGGCATCGGCGCCGGGTTCATTCCCGATGTGCTCCGCACGGAACTCGTCGACGAGATCATCGCGGTGGAGAACTCCGACGCCATCGCCTTCACTCGCCGCCTGGCGCGTGAGGAAGGGATCCTCGCCGGCATCTCCTCCGGCGCCGCTACATGGGCGGCGGTTCAGGTGGCAAAGCGCGAAGAGAATCGCGGCAAGCTGATCGTGGTCGTTCTGCCCAGCACCGGCGAGCGCTATCTCTCCACCCCGACCTACGCCGAACTCGCCTAGTCGGTTCAGGACCATCCAGAGTATGAGCGCCACCGCACCGATCAAGGAAACCAAGGCTCAGCGCGTCGAGCGGCTGAAGCGAGAGTTCAACCCCTGGGACGGGCTGAATGAGATCCGCCGGTTCTCTCAAGAGGGCTTCGACGCCATTCCACCCCAGTGGGTGAACACCTACTTCCGCTGGTGGGGCGTCTACACCCAGGGCGACGGTATCGGCGCGGTGGGCGGCAAAGGGGGCGAGGGGAAAGCGCTTCCTTACTTCATGCTCCGCATTCGGATCCCCAGCGGGCACCTGTTCGCGCACCAGCTTCGCACGGTCGCGTCGCTTTGCCGTGAACATGCCCGCTCCAGCGCGGACATCACCGTTCGACAGAACATCCAGTTCCATTGGGTCAGCATCGAGTCGCTACCGACGGTGCTGGAGAAACTGTGGGGATGCGGGCTGAACAGCATGGGCGCGTGCGGCGACGTCACCCGGAACGTTACCGGCTGCCCGGTTGCAGGTCTGGACGCCGACGAGATCTGTGACGCGACCTCGCTCGTACAAAAAACCGCGGCCATGCTGGTCGGCAACCCGAGCTTCTACAACCTGCCGCGAAAGCACAAGATCAGCATTGCCGGCTGCACAAGCTGGTGCGCCTATCCAGAGATCAACGACATCGGGCTCACCGCCGTGAGGAACGGCGGAGACGTGGGCTTCAGCCTTCGCGTCGGCGGCGGGCTCTCCACCGAGCCGCATCTGGCGGCCCGGCTGCACGTCTTCGTTCGCGAGCACCAGGTCCTCAGCGTGGTCCGTGGCGTCACGGAGATCTTCAACGACGCCGAGGTTCTCCGCCAGAACCGCGAGCGAGCCCGTCTGAAATACCTCTTCCTGCAGCACGGTTGGACTCCCGACCGCTTCCGTGAGGAACTGGAGCGGCGGATCGGCTTCGCGCTGGAGGACGGAGTCGAGGAAACCCCACCCGTCGACGTGGTTCGCGATCACGTTGGAGTTCACGCACAGCGACAGCCGGGTTTGCATTTCATCGGCGCGTGCGTCGTTCGAGGACGGATCTCGCCCGAGCAGATGGAAGTTGTAGCCGATCTCGCCGACCGCTTCGGCAACGGTGAAGTCCGCACCACCATCATGCAGAACATCATCATCCCGAACGTTCGCACCGCGGATGTTCAGGCGGTGTGCGACGCTCTCGGCGCCGCCGGGCTCCCGGTAGACGGCTCGGTCTTCGCCCGGGGCGCCGTCGCCTGCACCGGTACCGAGTTCTGCAAGCTCGCCGTTGCAGAGACCAAATCGTTCACGCGGTGGCTGGTGGACTGCCTGGACGAGCGGCTTCCCGGGTTCGACCAGCAATTGAAGATCCATGTCACCGGCTGCCCCAATAGCTGCGGCCAGCACTGGATCGCCGACATCGGGCTCGAAGGCAAGAAGCTAAAGGTCGACGGGAAGATGATCGACGCCTACTACTTCTTCCTGGGCGGTTCGGTTGGGGCACACGCGGGCTTCGGCAGGAAAACCGGCTACCGCTGCGCGGCTTCCGACGTCCCGGAAGCCATCGAGCGCCTGGCCCGCCGATACCAGGCGGATCGCCACGGTGACGAGAACCTGAGAAGTTACCTCGCACGCCACCGCGAAGACGAACTGAGAAGCATTCTGGCGGGCGTCGCGGCGCCCGAGGTAGCCAGAGACGAGCCGCTCGACGCGGCTCCCGTCGGCGTGGACGGCTAAGCGGCCGCCCGCCATTCAGAAGAGAAAGAAAACTCGAGCGACATGCATTCCCTGATCGCCCCCCACGGGGGCACCTTGATCGATCGGACGCTCTCCGGCGCAGCCGCCGAGGAACTTCGCGCCCGTGCGGGCTCGCTGAAGTCCGTCACGCTCGATAACCGCCAGAGCTCCGACTTCGAGATGATCGCCACGGGAGGGCTCAGCCCGCTCACCGGCTTCATGAACTCCGAAGCGTACCAGTCGGTCATCGACACGCTCCACCTCCCGGGCGGCAAACTCGCGTGGACCATCCCGATCGTGCTGGCGCCGGAAGACTCCGTAACCGACGGCCTCTCCGTCGGTCAGGAGATCGCGCTCTACTACGATGACGGCGCCACCCTTGCGGGAACGCTCGCCATCGATGAGATCTTCCCTCTCCAGAAGGAGCTGGAAGCACAGCGGGTCTACCGCACCACCGACGGCGCGCATCCGGGCGTGGCGGCGGTCTATGCTCAGGGCTCCCGCGGCATCTCGGGCAGCATCCAGGCCGTCGCGCTCCCTCCGTATGGCGACTTCGCCGCCGAACGCCTCACGCCGGCCCAAACCCGCGCCGCCTTCGGCGAGCGGGGCTGGAACACCGTCGTCGCGTTCCAGACTCGAAACCCGATCCATCGGGCGCATGAATACATCATTCGCTGCGCCATGGAGATCGTGGACGGCCTGCTGCTCCATCCGCTCGTCGGCGCCACCAAGGGCGACGACATCCCGGCGAATGTGCGAATGGACTGCTACCGGGTGCTGCTCGACAACTACTTCCCGCCGAACCGCGTGCAGCTTGCCGTGAACCCGGCGGCGATGCGCTACGCGGGTCCGAGCGAGGCGATCTTCCACGCCCTCGTGCGGAAGAACTACGGCTGCACCCACTTCATCGTGGGCCGCGACCATGCTGGAGTCGGCAACTACTACGGCACCTACGACGCGCAGAAGATCTTTGACGAGTTCGACGCGTCAGCCATCGACATCACGCCGCTCAAGTTCGAGCACTCCTTCTGGAGCATTCGAGACGGCGGCATGGCCACCAGCAAGACTTCCATCGCGGCGCCCGAAGAGCGGATCAGCCTCTCAGGCACCAAAGTCCGCGAGATGCTCCGCGACGGCATCGAGCCGCCCGTGGAGTTCACGCGGCCCGAGATCGCGCGCATCCTCATCAACTTTATGCGCAGCTCCGGCTGATCCCACCCCACGCTCCGGCGCCACCCCGCGCCGGAGCGACCTCAAGGTCAGAGGGGGACGCGGATGGGGCGGGTTGAACGGGTGACGGAGTTTCGAGTGGCTGACCCTGACCAGCCGTCCAACGGTGCTTCCTAACCAAGACCCTGCGGACCGGGTAGCGCCAACCACTGACCTGCGGGGCGCCCGGGGACCACGGCATCGGCCCGCAGGGCGATGCCGGCCCCATTAGTCCGGGTCGATCCAGAGGATGGCGTCGCCACGTTCAATGGGCTTGCCGTTCTTCGCAGTGATCTCCACCACGGTGCCGGCAATGTCCGCGTGGACTTCGCTGAACACTTTCATCGCCTCGATGAGGCCGATCACCTGCCCGGCTTCCACGTGGGCGCCCTCTTCGGCGAAGTTGGGCTCCGTCGGCGACGGCGCACGGTAGAACGAACCCGTGAGAGGCGCATTCACGACGACCGCCGTGGGCGGCCGAGAAGGGCCCTGAGTCTTGCGGCGGGGCGACGCCTGAGGCAAAATCAGCTCTGCCGGCGACACGACCTCGCCGGACGATACCGCTCCGGTCACGCGATAGCCGACCTGCACCTTGAACTTCAGGTCGCCCTCTTCCACCGTCAACTCGTCCAAACCGTGTTCGACCGCCAGTTCCATAAGACGGCCGTAGGCCTCGATTTCGGGGTACTGCTTCACTCTGTTTCCTGTCCCGCCGGGGGCGCCTGCACCGGCAGCAGGGCAGACGCAACCGGTCCGAATTCAATCAGGGCCCGCTCAATGACTCGGCGCAGTTCATCCTGGCGGATGGCGGTGGTGAGCTCACCCCGGGTCTTTTCGATGATACCGCGGGCGCCGTCCGTCGTCCGGCGCAGGCCTCCCGTGAGGGCGTCCGGGTAGTCAATGGTAACGAGAATGTGGTAGATCTCGTCCATCGCCGTGAGCATGCTCTCCGCCGCCGGTATCTCTCCGCGGCGCATCAGGTCCAGCGTGCGACGCCGCATCTCACCGATGCACTCACCCAGCCCGTTGAGGTACGCCGCCGGCTCCACTCTGAGCGCCTCTGGTTCCGGAAAGGGCTCGCCGGAGATCACTGCCAGAAAGGCGCAAGCTTCAGCGTACTCCTTCTGACAGTCGTGAACATATCCGGCGTGGTAGATCTCGGGATACCCCACCAGCGCGTCGCTCAGTTCAGAAAGAGATTCTCCCACGCCGCGGAGCATCTCCCGAGCACGATCCGTCTCCAGACGGTGCGCCGCCCGAATCGAGTTGGCGCAGGTGCGGATTGCCTCCCGCGAAATCGCCAGGCTCTCATCGCGCACCCGACTGCGACCGTCGAGTTGCCACCGGATCCGCTCCGCCACTTTCTCCAGGCTCACGCAGTCTGCTCCATAATCCACCGGTCCCGAAGCCGTCTCAGGTCCCCTCGAGATTGCACACGGGCAAAAAACTGGCTGGACAGCTCCTTCACGAACGGCCCCAGCGCATCCTGCAGCTCTCCCAGGGTTTCCGACGGAGTCGGTTCCATTGTGGGAGTCACGCGCACATCGCGCGTACTGGAGTCTTCAAACTCCTGCGGTTTGAAGTCGTACCAACAGCTCAGCACCTGGTCACCCAGCACGGCCGCCTGAATAGTAGCACGATGGTTTCGGCCCGTGCGTCGGCACCGCACCGGTCGGGTGTCCACGTACTGCCGCAGCACCCCCACTGTGTTCTCGATGAACGGGTAAGGCGCCGAAAACTGGAACGTGCCGTCGCCCTGGTCGGTCACTCTCCCGTCGGGAGTGCGGAGCAGCGCGTCGAGCTGGGACCCGCGGTAGCCGGTTACCTCTTCGTAGGTGTGGACGAGGCGCGGGGAGAGCACCGACGCCAGTTCCTCCGCGAGCAGGCGCCGCTCCGGCTGACGAGCCGCCAGCGCCAGCACAGCCGTCCGATCCAGGACTCGAGATCGAGTCCCCACGCTGCGATGAGACGGCGTGAGCGCTGCAACGGCGCCACTGTTCGAGGGAGCCACTTCCAGCGAAAACCGCCGAACTTCATCCGCGGTGCGAAGCCCCATCCCAACGGGTATCCAGGGAGCCAGCAGCGAGCCCGAGGGAGCTCCATCGACCAGGCTCGTGACCAGCCAGCGGTTGTCCAGCAGCTCATCCAGCAAAGGCGGATTGAGCCATTGGATCTGCTCCAGCGACTCCGAGCCGCGAGGCACGCTCTCCACCGGACCCAGCAGCAGCACCGCGCCCACCTCGTCGGCAGGCATCACGACCGATGCGCCCCGCTGCCGCCCCCGTTCGCGGTAACCCGACAGCAGCAGCGCCGCGCCCGGCGCCGACTCGTCGACACCGATCCCCGTACAACCACCCAGCCGCACCTTCATTCGAGAGGCGACCGGCTCCAGCAGGGAGATCCAATCATCGACATTGGATGCGCGCGGTGGTGAGTCCCGCAGGGCCGCGGCCTGCTGGTCCGGCACCCAATCGAGCATGGGGCAGAAGGCGCGGAAGCGCTGCGCGACACTGAAGAAGTCGGCCGGCCGGGTCGGCGCCGAACGCGCGTCACCCCGGAGCAGGATGACCCGACGTCCCTGGGCAATTTCACCCAGGTGTCGCACGAGCGGACGCAGCCGGGTACGCGCGGCCGCGCGGCCGCCGCTTCCGGCGAGAATAGAAGTGAAGTCGGCCCCGGATCCACCCTGCACGCCAAGAATCCGGAAGGAGCCGTCGAGTGCCGCGACGCACTCGAGCACCAATAGAAGTGGGGTCACAGTCCAGTTTTACCCACCCCGAAACGGGAGTGAGTAGGACTTACGGCCCAGCGCAATGGTATGAATCAGGGATGCCCTTTGCGGGTGTCCCAACTATCGGACGGAGCAGTTCTCTATGAATCGTCGTCGTGCCATGAAAACCGTGGGTGCGGCATCCGGCACTCTGGTGCTGGCGCTTACCAACCAGGCGGTCGCCGTCGACACGCGCGCGGAACGACACCCCACGGCCCGTAAGGAATCCGATGGCTCGGTGACCCTTCGGAACAAGCACCTCACGCTGGTGCTTCTTCCCTCTGATCAGGGCTACTCACAGCTCACCGTTTACCCGGCTAGCCGCGCGACCCAACCCGAGTCTCGCGCCGCCGCGGTCGGCTCTCTAGCGAGCGTCACTGCCGCCGGCGAGAAGGCCGGAGCGACCACGGTCTTGCGGGCGACTCGTGCGGATGTTTCCGGCCGCTCGGTCCGCCTGTCCGGCCGCACTGAAACTCCGTCGGGCGCATGGGACCTTCAGGCGGAGTTGACCATCGGCTCCGAGCCGTGGGTCGAGTGGCGCGTCACGGCGCGTCCCGCGGCGGGAGCCGGGGTCGCGCGCGTGAGCGCACTGCCCCTTGAATCGGATGTTCTGGACGATCGGGAGGCGCTACTTCCGGGCGTTGCCTTCATCGGCCGCGAGCCGATGCTCCAGCAGCCTCCAAAGAGCCTCAACCAACCCCTGATGCCGGACCCGCTGAGAATCACGGTCCCCGTGGTGGCAATTGCTCAGGGAGAGACACTGGTCGCTCATCTCTGGGATCCCGCGGGCAGCTCCGGTCCGGTCAGCGCCCTCCTGCAGGCGCCTGCGCTGGAACAGGGCAAGAACCGCATCGAAGTGTTCTTGAAAGCCTCCACCGCCGGCGACTACACGCTCAAGGGCCGTTTGCTGGTGATGCCGGAAACCTCGGACCCGGCCGCGGCCGTGCGGCACTGGACGCGAGCCTATGGCTTGCCCGCCGCCGCCGACGTCGATGGGCGTGGAGTGCGCTCCGCAGCCCGCGGCGCCTTCACCCGCACGCTGTGGCGCGAGCGGCAGGCCGGCTGGGTCGAGAGCAACCCGCCCGGTTCGGCGGCGCCGGAAGCCGATGCCGCCACAATCCTCGCACTGTGGATGGACGGAGCCGGCACAGCGAGCGGATCGCAGTTGAGCAAAGCGCTCGATTCGCTCCGGAAGGATCGTCCGCTGCCGCCCCAGCTCGCCTACCGCCTCGGCGACGTTCGCGCCGCGCTGGACGCCATGCGCGCTTCAGTGGACGAACTCATTGCCACACAATTGCCGTCCGGCGCCTGGGTCGCGCCCAGCGCTTCGGAGAGCCTGGACGCCGTGCCGCCGACGGCGGTTGGCGTAGTGATGTCTCACGCCGTCCCAATTCTGGGCTACGGCGCTCTCTCTGGAGATAGCGCCGCCGTGGGAGCCGGCATTCGAGCGCTCGAGTACGGTGGCCTGGGCTCGCTTGGCAGCGAGAAAAGTCGCTTCCGCGTCCCTTCCGGATCCCGTCTCGGTGAAATCCCGCTGGATGTGCCGGACCTGCATGCCGCCGCCACCGCTGCCGAGGCCTACGTCCTGGGGTATCAGCTCACCGGCGAGGACCGCTACCTGGATCTCGCCCGCTACTGGGCAGACCTGGGACTCTCCTTCGTGTACCTCTGGAAGGACGGCGACCGGGGTGCGATGGCGTATGCCTCCGTGCCCACCTTCAGCGGCGCCGACGACTCGCCGGCCCGCGCAACTCAGGCGGTGGGACTCCTGTTCGGACGCGTGCTGCGGTACCTGGACGACGTTCGCCCGGATCCGCTCTACGATCGGGTAAGCCGGGGAATTCTCGGGTCGGCGCAGCTCCAACTCTTCCGGAGCGGCGACAATGCCGGCCTGCTCTCATCCGCCTGGAACATCGCCGACAACACGCCGGAGGGCGTGGCGCTGTCGCCGGTTCCGGTGCTGGACCTGCTCTCCGCGATTGAGGGCTACGATACTCTGGTCTCGCACATCCGTACCCGCGTGGGGCCGGATCGGATCTACGTCGCCAGCGGCGCCACCATTGAGCAGCATTCCACCAGTTCGATGCGACTGCGGCTTCGGCTTCGGTGGATCGCCGACCAGGAGACGGTGACCACGCTCACCGGCGTCCGCTCCCGACCGATTCGAGTGGAGGTGAACGAGTCCACCCTGCGGCGGCTCGGGATTCCGCTGACCCAGAAGTACCTACCGGAAGCCCGAGAAGAGGGAGCCACGGGTTGGCGATGGGATGCGGAGACGGGGACCGTCACCCTCCGTCTGCGTCACACCGGCGGGGGAGACTGGGTGGAGTTCCGGTGGCCCGATCCCAAGGATCGGGAGCGGGTGGATCAACCAGACGCGAAGGGCAGGCCGGAGAGATAGGGCTCCGCGAGCGGCGCAAAACGAAACGGGGAGAGAACTCCGGTCGAGTTCTCTCCCCGTTTTCGATTCTGGTTGGAACGAAGCCCGGCCGATGCCGAACTCCCGCGTGCGGACTAGGCGGCGGCTGCGGCGGCTTTTACCGCGTTCAACTTCTTTGCCAGACGGCTCTTGCGACGATCCGCGGCGTTCTTGTGAATGATTCCCCGCTTGGCGGCCTTGTCCACGATCGAGGCGGATGCTGCGAAGAGCTCCATGGTCTCATCGCTGCCGGCGGCAATGGCGGTTCGCGTCTTCTTGACGTAGGTCTTAATCGCGCTTCGCACCGACTTATTTCGCTCGGCACGCTTTCGCGATTTCTTGATATCCCTGAGTGCTGACCTGAGGTTGGCCACAGTTGTCCCTCTTCCGACCGTTGAACGCCTGGAGTATAGCAAGAGCATGGCTGCGAACGCAACCCCGGACGCGCCCCACCCATCCGCCGCTGGACGGGTCGCGTCCGCGGCAAAGATCATGGTGGCCGCCATCTTGCTCAGCCGAGTTTTGGGCCTGGCCCGCGACATGGTGGCCAGTTACTACTTCGGCGCGAAGGTCTCGCCCGTCGCCGACGCCTACAAGTCCGCCTTTCGGCTTCCCGATCTTCTCTACTACCTCATTGCCGGCGGAGCGCTCAGCACCGCCTTCATCCCCGTCTTCACCGAGTACCTGGAGGCCAAAGACGAGGAGAACGCCTGGAAGGTCTTCAGTGTTTTCGGCACTGTCATCTTCATTGCGCTTTGCGGACTCATCATCGCGGGTGAGGTCTTCACCGAGTCGCTCCTGACACTTCTGGCGCCCGGCTTCCCACCGGATAAGCTGGCGCTCACCGCCAGCCTCACCCGAATCATCCTGCCCGCACAGCTCTGCTTCTTCGTGGGCGGCCTGATGATGGCCACGCTTCAGGTTCGTAACCGTTTCCTGATCCCGGCCCTGGGGCCGGTGGTGTACAACCTGATGATCATCATCGGGGGCGTCATCGGGGGAGTTGCTTACGGCTCCTACTACGGGATTTACGGCTTCGCCTGGGGCGTCGTTGCCGGGGCGATCGTGAGCAACGTGTTGATGATGCTGTGGGAGATGCGGCGCGTGGGCTGCCGCTACCGGCCCTCGCTCGACATCCGCCATCCAGGGGTGGTCAAAGTGGCCCGGCTGATGGCGCCCGTCTTGCTCGGCCTCTCGCTCCCCCAGCTTCACATTATCCTGACGACGCCGTTCGCCAGCCGCCTGGATCAGGGCGCCGTTACCTGGCTCGATAACGCCAACAAGGTGATGCAAATGCCGCTGGGGATCTTCGCGCAGGCGCTGAGCGTCGCCATCTTCCCAACGCTCAGCTCTCTCGCCGCTCGCCGGGATCTGCCCGAACTGCGCAAGCACTTCAGTCTCGGACTCAGGGCGATCCTCTTCCTCACCATCCCCTCGGCAGCGCTGACGTTCGTGCTCGCCACTCCCATCACGGCTCTGCTGTTCCAGCGAGGAAACTGGACGTGGGACGACACGGTTGCCACGGCCTCCGCCACCGCCATTTACTCACTCGCCATCTTCGCGGTCTCCGGGCAGCAAATCGTGAACCGGGGATTCTATGCGATGCAAAACACGCTCACCCCGATGCTGATCGGAACGGTCGCCACCGTCGGCTTCATCGGGCTCAACGCGGTTCTGATGGGTCCGCTGAAGACAAACGGCCTGGCGCTCGCCTACGTCATCACCAATGCAGTGACGTTCGGCGGACTCCTCGCGGCTTACCATCGGCACATCGGCGGACTACCCCTCGTGGAGATCGCCACTTCCGTCGGGCGGGTGACGCTGGCCTCCGCGGGGTTGGGAGCCGCGGCGTGGGGTACGGCAACCGCGCTTCAAACGGCGCTCCCCGCGTACGGTCCAACCGGGGTTCGTCTCCTTCCCGCCCTGCTCCAGATCGGTCTCTCGACCACAGTGGGTGGCATCGCGTACCTGGCTCTGGTGCGGCTTTTTAAGGCGCCCGAGTCGGAATTCGTCTTCGGCGCCGCGATGCGCAAGCTGCGCCGTACCCGGGGAACACCAACCGCAGAAAAGTAATTCTCGCGGAAGTGCAAGATTCCGCGCGACTAGGCGTCATGATGACCAGAGAGTTCGCGCGCACCCCACTCCGCTCCCCGCATCGCGAGCTCTCCAAGTACGACCCATGACATCGGATGACTTGCTGGTTCGAGACAGTATGAAGGGCGACGAGGAGGCATTCCGCCTCCTCGTCGACCGCTATCGAAGCTTGCTCCACCATCTGGCTGTCGGCGTCCTGCAAGACCGCGATCTCGCGGCCGACGCCGTTCAAGACGTGTTTCTGAAGGCGTACTCCTCGCTCTCGGACTACCGGGGCAAGGGTCTGTTTCAGGCGTGGATCCGCCGTATTCTGGTGAATCACTGCCTCTCCGTGCTTCGACAGCGCCACAGCTACCTCTCCCTCGATGAGCTCGACCGTGACTTCGCGGACCGCGATCGGGGTCCGGAAGAAGCCGCATTGGCCAGGAACGACAGCGAGGCTCTACGCCAGGCGATGTCGCGATTGCCCGCCAACTACCGGGCCGCCCTCGTGCTAAGGGCCGTGGAGGGGCTGAGTTACCGCGAGATCTCCGAACTGCTCGGCGTGCCGGACAGCACGGTGGAGAGTTGGATTCACCGAGGCCGCATGCGAATGCGAACCCTCATCACTCCAGACGGTCAGACCGCACCGTCCTCTGGGCAGCGCGCCCGCGTTATCGGATGGGATCGAAGATGAATTGCGCTGAGTATCAGGATCGACTCTCCGCCTACATCGACGGTGAGTTGGCGCGCTGGAGCCGGGTCAAGCTGGAGAGTCACCTGCGCGGCTGCCTCGAGTGCCGGGCCGTGATGCGGGAATTGCAGCAGCAAGACGAGGCCATTCGAACGGCGATCCAGGCGCTCGAAACGCCGGACTACCTGACGGGAGCCGTAATGCACCGCATCCCTGCGTTGCCGCCGGCTCGCCGGGCCCGTGCCGTGTGGCCGTGGGTGGGCGGCCTGGCGTTGGCGGGAGCTCAGGCGGCGGCGCTGATTGCCGCCTGGGTTTGGGGTTTCCAGAGCGCGGTTCGTACCGCGGGAAGTCCGACCTCTCAACCGACCGTTTCGGCCAGCTCGATCTCCGGCAACGTGGTGCCCACCAACCCGGGCGTGATGCCGGTGGCGATGCCCGCGATGGGACTGCTCGGCAGCCGCCCTTCGCAGGACGCCGCTCCCCAGCCAACCACTACCGAGACCGCATCCGCGCCCGGCGGAACGAAGAAGAAGGCTCACCGAATCCGAGGCCGGGTCAACCTGTACGGGCTTGCGGCTCCACAGGTTTTCTGGTCCGTGGAGGCTGCCCGACCATGACCACCGCATCCTACCCGATCTCTGCTCTTGCGGGCGCCTCTGAGCGCGCTCGAATCCTCGCCACCCCTCCCCAGCGCGAACTCGAATCTCTCCTCCTTCGGCAGCGTGGAGCAGTGTTCGCCTTCATCCGCCGCAAGGGATTCAGTGCCGAGGACGCCGATGATCTCACCCAGGAAACGTTGGTCCGCGCGTACCAGCACCTTGGCGCGTTCCGCGGCACCGCCGTCACTGCCTGGCTGTACCGAATCGCATCCAACGTCTCGGTCGATCACCTGCGCCGAAGGCGGCTGCCGACCATGCCGCTGGACGACGCGCTGGAGTCGATCGCGGGGGAAGACGACCCGTGCCGGGATCTCCACCGGCAGGAGGACACAGCCTGGGTGCGTGAGCTGATTTCAACGCTGCCCGAGTGCCATCGGAGAGTGCTGGTGCTGAGGTTCTTCGAGGATCGATCTCTCGCCGAAATCGCCTCAGCGCTCGGCTGCTCTCCACTCGCGGCCAAGCTTCGGGTTTTCCGAGCGGTTGCGGCGCTCCGCCGAAAAATCGCATCCGGATGGATGGAAACTTAAACTGTTTCAGATCCGTCTACTACATCAAAAGTAGGACGGAGGATCCGGTGGCAACCTGCCGACAATTCGTGCGCTCGATTTTGGCCTGTGCTCTCACGTTGACGACCGCCGCAGCGGCGACGGCCGCCTCAGACGCACGCGCGTTTGATCGCGTCCGTTCGAGCGCGCCGGACTTTGCCGCCATCCGCCTCCTGGAGCGTAAGGGGCTGCCCACCGGATTCCCCGGCGATGCCTTCGACGGCCGAAAGCCGCGAACCCGTTTCGAATTCTGCACTGCCGTTGAACGGCTCTTTCGGGCCGCTCGAGATCGCTGGACCGCCACGCCTCCCGGACCCGCCGATGACGCGGCCCTGGCGGCGCTGGAACAGTTGCTGAAGGAGTACCGGCTCGGTGTCACGGATCTCGGCGGCGACCCCCAGGAGATGCTCGACACCCTCGCGCAGCTCAGATTGAGCATTCCGCGGTCCACGCTGCGAACGTCCTCCCGGTCCGGCTTGAGCCGCTCGCCCCTCGCCGGGTCAGCCGCGCTCCAGCGCTCCCTGTTGAGCCGTCCCGACGGTACCGGCAGCATCCGCAGCGACTCGGTGGCCTCCTCCGGAGCATTCGGCGCGGGCTATGTCGGCCTCCGGGTGGACCCAGCGGATCGCCTCCTGACGAGCGATCGCCTCGCGCTGGTCGATCCCACAGATCTGCTCGGCTATCGCGCCCAGTTCAGCATGCCGCTTGGTCGCTATCTACTGAGCGCCTTTGTCGAGCGGGAGGCCGCCCTCTCGGATCGCTACGGCTTCCTCTACCCGAATCGAGCGCTCGGCCCGACGGCCGGGTACGGCGGCGGTGTCGCTGGACCTCTGGTGGGTCGGCTCGGCTTCCGGGTCGAGACGGGTCGCTTCGAGCCGGTGATCGAAGATCCCACCCACACGCTGTTCCTGAGAGGCTCGCTGCAGTACCGGCTCGCGGCCGGTCTCAGCCTTGATCTCGGATTCGAGCGCAGTCGGGCGTTCGGGCTGCCCGGCGATGTGACCGACAACACCGCGTACAGCATCGGCATCGGCCGAGAGTTCGGCAGGAACTCCCGCTTCGATCTTCTCTACCGAACGTTCGGCGCCCGCAACCAGGGCGCCGACTCCGACTCGCCCTCCTTCCGCGACAGTGGCGCCCTCGGCCGTATCACCGTCCGCTTCTAAACCGATTCCCTTCAGAACAGCTCCGATACAGGCTCCACGTTTCCGACGATCGCGAGCGGACGTCCGTCGGGAGTGACGTACTCCTTGTGGTAGTCGACTCCCAGGGCCCTATAGAAGGTTGCCGCGAGTTCCGGCACTGAGACGGGCCGCGAGGTGGGCTCGCCGCCGACGGCATCGCTGCTGCCGATGACGCGACCGAGCTTCACGGGTCCGCCGCCGAGCGCTACCGGGAAGAGCTGCGGCCAGTGATCGCGCCCGGCGGCCGGATTGACGATGGGCGTCCGGCCAAATTCCCCAAAGGCAATCACCAGGGTGTTGGAGAGCATCCCCCGCTGATCGAGATCTTCCAGGAGCGCCGAATAAGCTTGATCAAACGGCGGGAGCAGCTCATTCTTCAGGCGAGAAAAGTTGTCGGCGTGCGTGTCCCAACCGCCGTTTGAAACGGTCACGAAGCGCACTCCCGCTTCCACCATCCTGCGCGCGAGGAGGCAACTCTGCCCGAACCGATGCATACCGTACCGTGCTCGGAGTGGCTCGGGCTCATCGTCGAGGCGAAAAGCCTTTTTGGCCGCCGGTGAGGCCACCAATTCGAGTGCCCGCGCCACAAAGCCATCCATCGTCCGAGTGATCTCACCCCGAGCTTCGGCGGCGGCTCGAAAGGTATCCAGTGCGGACAACATCCGCTGCCGGCGATCGTAGCGGTTCTGCTTCACGCCGAACGGAGGCTGGACTTCCCGGACGCTGAACCCTTTTTTCGAGGGGTCATCCCCAATGTTCAACGGGTTGTGAATATCGCCCACGTAGCCGGCGCCTTCGGATTTGATGCCGCCGAAGAGCACGTAGGGCGGGAGGCCGTTCCGGTAGCCCTTCTCCTTCGCGACCACAGACCCGAAAGAGGGGTAGGTGATGCTCGGATTGAAGCGATGGCCCGACTGGAGTTCGAATTGTGCGGTGTCGTGGTTCCCATCGGCGTGATGAACCGCCTTGAGGAGCGAAAACTTGTCCGATATGGCAGCGATCCTGGGAATCAATTCGCCGAACAGTTCCCCATTCTTTGCCCGCGTGACGCCGAACTCCCCCCGAATCTCTTTGGCGGCATCGGGCTTTGGGTCGAACGTCTCGTGGTGGGACGGTGCGCCGACCAGCCAGAGCATGATGCAATTGATGTCGGGCGCGTCGGCTTGAGCGGCCTGGGCCCGCAAGACCTCCGGAAGTGTGAGACCGAACGCCCCCACACTTCCGAGGCTCAAGAAGTCCCGGCGACTCCGGCCGGTGCAGTCCCGGTTCATTCCGGTCTGAAAACTGAACATCGTTCTCGCCTCTCAGTGCTGCAGGAGGAACTCCTGCGAATTCAACAGCGTCCACAAGAGATCCTCAAGACCCTCGCGGATGTTCTGAGCTTCCGCGAGGAAGCCGAGGGATCGCTTCATCTCATCAGGACGCGGGTAGCGGGTGAAGGTGGCGGCGTAGAGATCCCGAACCAGTTCCTCGGCCGAGGCTCCTGCTCGGACCCCCTGGGCAATCCGTCCCCCTTCGTCGGCGATGCGGTTCTGCATGTATCCGCTGTTCAGAAGGAACAGAGACTGGCTCAGATTCGGATTGTTGCTCCGTTCGCACTCGCAGACAGTGGCTCGGGTGGGCCGGCCAAAGGTGTCCAGCAGCCCGACTTTAGCGAGACTCGGATCCGGGAGCGAGATGGCCCGATAGCTTGCCGGCAGCCCGGGGAAGCGTTCCGCCTTGCCGGTTGCCGCGCTGATGGCATCCAGGAGCTGCTCCGCCATCAGCCGGCGGGAAATCGCGTGGGAATAGTAGCGATCATCCGCCTCATTAGCCCGGGTCGGTCGGGATGAAAGCCGATAGGTTCGGGATGTGACGATGCGACGCATCAACGCTCGGAGGTCGAAGCCGCCGCGAACGAACTCCTCCGTCAACCGGTCGAGGAGCTCGGGATGGCTCGGAGGGTTCGAGGAGCGGATGTCATCCACGGGCTCAATGAGCCCACGCCCCATCAGCCTCCCCCAGACGCGGTTGACCACCGTGCGGGCGACGAATGGATTGCTCGGGCTCGCGAGCCACTCCGCCAGAGCGGCCGGCCGGGCGGGCGCGTCCGGCTCCAGGTCTGGTCCATCCAGGGTATGAGGCTTCACGGGGCTCCCGGTCCTCGGGTGATCCACCTTGCCTTCGGCGGTGTGAAGCACGAGGACCTCGGTCGGCGACTGCTTCCGCTTCACCCCTGGGAAAAAGGCCGCGAGGCCGTAGTAGTCGTTTTGAGTCCAGCGCTCGAAGGGATGATTGTGGCACCGGGCGCACTGCAGGCGGATCCCCAGGAAGACCTGACTGGTGGTCTCCGCCAGATCTTCGGGGGTGGCGGCGGCGTTGTAGAAGTTTGCCGCGGCATCTTGAACCGTGGATCCGTGCCCGCCGATCAGCTCTCCGACCATTTGATTGAACGGCTTGCCGTCTCTCAGGGAGGTCCGAAGCCAGTTGTGGAGAGCCCACATCCCCTTTTCGCCCGAGGTCTTCTTGGTGTTCCGTAGCAGATCCCCGAAGTAGAGCGCCCAGAAGTCCACCCACTCCTCGGTCTGGAGGAGACGATCCACGAGACGATCCGGCGCATCGGGACGAGTAGCGGCATCCTGGAGGTATTGATCCAGTTGGGCGCGCGTGGGGAGCGTACCCGTCAAATCGAGCGACACTCGACGCAGGAACTCCGCCGGGGTCGCTTCCTCGGACGGCCGCAGACCTAACCTCTCCCAGCCGCGTCCGATCTCTTCATCCACCAGATTTGTGGTCTTCCACCGGAGTGGCACTGCCGGACGCGGAAACGGCACCAGCACCCGAACCACGGCAACCTTGCCCTGGTAACGGGCGACAATGGGGGCGATACCGCTTCCTGCGGCCGTGATCAAGCCGCCGCCGTCAACATTGGCAACCCCTTCGCTGCCGGACTGAATGAGCGCCAGGCGAGTGACATCGACCGTTCGACCATCGCTGTAATGCGCCGTGAGTCGAGTCTGCCGCCGATCCCCGCGCGCCATCTGGGCCGCGGAGGGAGACGCCGAAACGCCGGTCAGCGACGGCTCGCTCGCCAACGGAGCAGGGGCGCCATCGGCAAGCCATCGGGAAAGAATGCGGCGAGGAAGGCTGCCCTCCGGGAGACGGAGTCCACCGGCATGGGGCACCGCCATGGTCGCCTTTAACAGCAGCAGGCTTTGTTCGGGTCGCGTCCGATTCACCCGGCGCCCCCCGCCATCCCGCACCAGCGCCGCATAGTCCGCTTCGGGAGCATAGCCGAGGAGGGAGAGCTTCAGGCCTCCTCGACCAAACTGACCACCATGGCAGGCTCCCTGATTGCAGCCCGCTCGCGTCAGCGCGGGAACCACCTCGGCGGCGAAGGAGACCGGACGTGCGCTCTCGGACTCGCGAACATCCAGCGTCATGCCTGTGGTGATCGCGCTTCGGCCCGAAGCCAACTTGAGCGTCAGGCGATAGCGACCATCTTTCCTTGCCGAGATCACGCCGTTCTGGAATTGAACAGCCGGCTGCGCCCCTGCGAGGCTGACGCGCTGAGTGACATCCACGGCGCCGGCGCCCGGACGGATCAGACGCACCGAGATCTGCTGCTCTGCGAGCGGACCCACGAGCAGTGCCTTGGGTGGGTCCACCTCCAGGCGAGCCGGGTCCGCAGCCGAAGCAGCAGCAGGGCCCAGGCATGCTTCCGCCGTCAGCAGAAGCACACCAAGGAGTTCCATCGAGACAAGGGGTGTCCGTCGAGTCACAAATCGGCTCCCGGTACCTTCAGGTGAATGAGCGGAGTGCTGGGGTAGGGTCGGTCGATCCGATAGTCGTGCCCCATTCCGCGTATGATGGCAAACGTGTAGTCCCCCGGCTTCAGATTCGCGGGCAGGTCCAGACGGAAGTCCAGCTTTCGGGCGCCTTGCGGCACCGGCATCGTAGCGCGGAACTCGGCGGGAGAGCCGCCCAACGTGAAGATGCACTGCACCGCGTTCACGGCGAACGCCGCGTCGTATCCCGGTACGCGATCAATCTCCAGCGGAATGATCACGGTCTCCCCGGGCTTGCCGATCAACTTCCGGACCGGCGTTCTAAGCTGAAACTCGGTCACGGGTCCTACCGCTGCCAGACAACCGGTCGATGGCTTCCAGATGGTCTCGCCATCCTGATCGCGCTGAGCCCGCGGAATGGCGCGGCGCACCTGGCGGACTCCGTCCACGTCGGCTTCACCCTCGAGGTAGAACGGCACGACATCGCCGACCTTTGCATCAGGTGGAGCGGTAATGGTCAGCAAGACCGAGGTCTGAGCCGGTGTGATGATCCCCTCGGCCCCGGCGTACCCGGGCGGCAGCCCAGCCACCCTCACACGGACCGCGCCCTTGAAGCCCAGCTCTCGCCGCACGAGCCCCAGCAGGGCGCCGGTTCCGCCCGGGCCCTTCAGCAGCACGTTGTCCCACCAGGTGGTGAGGTGGAAACCCTTAGTTAGCGGCTTCACGGTCGCGCGATAGACGCACTCCGCTCCGCCGCGACCCGCCATCTCCTTCAGGACGAAGGTGAAGACTCCGGCCCGAGGGGCGGTGAACTGAAGCTCCGGATCACGGCTCTCCAACCCATAGGCCAACTGCGAGTCATCCGACTGTGCGATCTGACGCCCATCCTCTCCCAGCACGGTGAGCATCAAATCAACCGGAGAGTGAAGCTCGCGATCCGCCATCACCTCGACCGAGATCGACTCCCCTGCCTTCAAAGTAAGGGCAAACCCGTCGGTATCCCCGGCTCGGGCGAGACGTCCGTTGAAGACTGATCCCACCTCGGCCGGATTCGCTTCGACGGGTTTGTCATTCGGTTCGCGCTCGAGCGACTCGGGGAGGTCGGATACGAGAAAGGGCCGAGTGTTCACGGCGCCCACAAGCGTATCGAATTGCAGCTTTCCGGCGGTTCGAGAGGTAACCGTTCCCGAGAGGACTTCGCCCGAAGCTGAAACCCCTTCCACCGGCACGACTGAGCCGCGCCGCCCGCCGGCAGGATAGAGCGCCGTCAGCCATGGCTGTTCGGTCACCGTCAGGCGGTACGATGCGGCCGGGTTCCCCTCATATCCGAGGTCCTGAAGCTCGACGACATACTCCCCATCCTCTTCCGGCCGCAACACGATCAGCGGGTCCGGCGTATGGAAGTCTTCGCACTCGGCAATGCGCTTTCCGGTAGGGCCGAACAGCCGCATCACCGGATCGACATTGCGACGGCCCCTCGACTCCCCAATGGAATGGGTCGCGTCGAGCACGAAGCTCTCTACGGCAATGGTGACCGGCCGGCCGCGGGTGGCCCGAAATCGGAAACGATCCAAATCTTCCGCCGGGTTGAACTGGCCACACACCACCCGAGGAAGCGAGGCAATTCGGTTCGGCTCCGCCATCCCCGAGTTCGGCTCTTGTTCCCGCTCTTCCGAGAGGTCCGAGATCACGAACGGGATGGGATCGGTGATGCCGAATCTTCCGACCAGCCGCATCGCGACGCGACCCACCGGAGCGTCCGGAGCGATGGACAAGCGAGTTCGAGCTTCTGTGGGGCCAATGCCGGCCAGAGACTCCACGCGAACGCCGTCTCCCTCAATCAGAAGGCGGCTGGGATCGGTGATGTGCTTCCCGACGAGCAGCACGTCCACGCTCTCTCCCCGCCGGGCGCCGAAGGGAAACGCGGCTCGCAGATCCATCACCTCCGTGATCTTGACCTGCGCCGATGCGGGCAGCACAGCGACCGCGAGCGCGGCGGCGAGCCAGGGAACTCCGTAACGACTCAAATGCGACTCCGAGATGACTGAGTAGTTCGGGGGCCCGCAGATCCGGGGACCGCGAACCCCCGCGAGAAACGTCAGGGGACGTTGGGGTTCAGGCCATAGCGCGGCCACCACAGCCACTCGGCCTCGGGGCGCGTTACGGTGGCGCCTCGCCCATCGCCCGCGCCGTAGATGGCCAGGTTCTGCCAGCGGACCCACTTCACGTGGCCGTCCAGGTAGCCCACATTGCTCCCGCCTTGATGGCGAGTCATATTGTCATCCGGAGCGGCAGCCGTCGCCGGACCGTCGCCCCAGGGCAATCGCACCTGGGTTCGGTTTGCATTGGCAAACGCAGTAGCGGCCGACCAGCCATAGGCGATCGAGGCATCTGCAAAGAGAGCCACCCGCGAGGGCTGCGGACAGGTCCCCACGCTGGAGGGTCCGGGGGCGATGGAGGTGGGGTAGCTCTGCGTCAGGGTGAGCCCCTTCGGCGGATACTGGCGGCGAGAGTTGCCGATGCTGCCGGTCAGCTTGAAGGTCGCGCTGGGGCAGTTGAAGACATCTTCGTTCTTGATGTAGGGGGTGATGGCTTCCCACCAGCACAACAGAACCGTCTGCGTGTTGTGGCCGCAGTACGTGTTCGGCCATGACCACGGCGCGCCATGGTAGCCGATGGGACCCTGCTCGTCGTAATCCTGGAAGTACATCAGGAATCCCATGGACACCTGTTTGCAGTTCGAGAGACATGCCGTCTGCCGGGCTTTCCCACGGGCCTGTGCGAACACGGGGAAAAGAATCGCGGCGAGGATGGCAATGATGGCGATCACCACGAGCAACTCAATCAGGGTAAAACCCTTCCTGCGATGCATGCTCAACACTCCTTCCAACCTCGGCTCCCCACCTCGCTTCGGTGGGAGCATGGAGAGCCAGTGAACTTCACAAACGTTTGTGAAGTTCACTCAAACATTCGGCAGGCTCCGGCGATCTTCCTCCATCGCTCCGATTAGTTTTTTTCAGCGCCCGGAGTG
>SXGS01448370.1_pt1 | contig 20460 bp, 16 predicted proteins | sample 3174681 | NCBI WGS metagenome assembly SXGS01 (sample SAMN11356861, study PRJNA531348) | freshwater metagenome | isolation source: freshwater sample F1-80 | place: China: Fuxian Lake, Yuxi | collected 2017-12-25 | reverse complement strand
CTCGGTCGGAGCCTCGCCCTCCCGTTCTTTCGAGGGTGTTTCTACTTTTAGATGGGAGTGTTCGCTCTCTGTGCGGGTGCTCAACCGGACGGGTCGGCTGGCCTGGCGAGGCCCGCGTGCGAACTCCCACCGCGGGATCCTTGCCTCAAACCCAGGGATGAGGTTGGACGAGGCGCGTGTTGGTGGAAACCACGTCGGCGCCCTCAGTCGTCTCCGCAGAGGGTGGGTTCGGACCGGTGGACGCGCGCGCTGCGCGAGAGATTACCGCCTGGAGCTGAAAGAGTGCGCACAAAGCGGGCAGGATGCCCGCAGTCCAATGAGGCGAGGCGAGCTCCGTCCCATCAGGCTCGGCGAGCCCCCTAGTTCGGGCGCCACATCCCAAACACAGCGCACGTCGTTGCAAGCCGCAGAGCAAGTCGGAATGTGCTCTGATCAGAGCCCCGTCAACGGTTTGAGTCGTCCACCCACCGAATTGGCACTCAGCGAACCACGCGACGATTCGTGCCAACCCCCCTGGGTGATACCTGCACCCCCAAACGCGACGCGGCCGTGGTCACCGCGGGGGTGGAGGGCAACCCTACCCGAATAGACTGGGAAATCTCCGCGAAGGTGGCGGCTCAAGCCACCACGGCGCGATCTCGGCCGGCGGATTTCGCGCGGTAGAGCGCTTCGTCTGCTCGCTTCAGGGTTTCGTCCATCGTCTCGCCCCGACGGAACTCCGTGACGCCCACACTCATCGTGACTCGGGGCGAGTCCGCATCCCTGGGGTCGGCCGACTTCAGGCAATGCTGAATCCGATCTGCGAGGGCGGACATCTCCTCGGCGCCACAGCCGGGAAAGAGGAAGAGAAACTCCTCGCCGCCCCAGCGCCCGCACACGTCGTACTCCCGCAGGCTTTGCTTCAAGTTTCGGGCCACCCCGGCGAGCACCCGGTCACCCATCGCGTGGCCGTACGTGTCGTTGATGTCCTTGAAGTGGTCGATGTCGGCGAGGGCTAACACGAAGGAGCCTCCGTTGCGCTCCACCTGCGAGATTTCCTGATTGATCCGTTCCTGCATGAACCGCCGGTTCGGGAGAGTGGTCAGCTCATCGTGGGTCGAGATGAGTTGAAGTCGCTCGTTGGTATCCCGAAGCATGGACTGGTAGCGGTCGCTGATGCGGACAATTCGCTCGATCTGCCGTACCTTTCTCTGGTAGTTCTCGGCATACGAAAGCCCTCGATCCCGTTCCGCACGCTGGAACTGATCCGAGATTCGGGTGAGGCGATCCACCAGCCGTTGGAGCGTTGAGTGCCGAGCGTACAGCTCCTCCAACACGGGCCGCATCGGATTGTCCTTTGCCGCGGGGTCCGCAAGGATTGCCTCGACACGAAGATCGAGATCCGGGCCCTCGCTCACCGCCGATCACCCGTGGCGACGATCTCAAACGGGAAGGTGCAGTCCTCTTTGAACTCCTCCGCAAGGTCGCCCACCCGCTCGTTGGCCGAGTCATACGACCAGCGCGCACTGACGCGACCGCCCCCGACATGTGCGCCCTCGAGCATGTCGAGAACGTCCATCAGCGCCCGGATGCTGCTCGTGTTCAGGTAGAGAAGCTCCAGCTCACTGTGGAGCGCGCGTCCCGCGGTCTTCAGGTAGGAGTCCACCCAATCGATGAGAGGCTGGAACAACTCAAATGAGTTTTCCGGGTACGAGTCGCCCTTCATGGTGACGACGCCGTCCGCCCAACTGGCCCTGATGGCCGGGCTGGAGTTTGACTGGGGAATGTTCAGGTCGGTCATCGTCGCACCTACAGAACCACTCTCAGGCTGAAGAATGAGCGGTCGTCGTCCAGTGACTGAATCTTGCACCGAAGCGGCTGCGATGCCTTTCTGGCCATGTCGATCAAGCCGAGACCCGCGCTGCCCGACAATTCGGTGCGCGGTTGTCGAAGTTGAGTCTTGAATGCCGCCTTGAGCTCTTCTTTGCTCAGCCCCGCGAGGGCCGTGATCCGGGCAGCAAGCGCGTCTCCATCGCCCTCGTAAACAACATTCCCCGCCACCACCACATGTCGACCGGCATCATCCCGCGAAACGATGATACTGGCGCTTTCGAGGTCCAGCGACGATCGGGACTGTGCGTAGCGTCGAATGTTTTGCGTCATCTCGATGTACACCGAAAAGACATCCGCAACGGAGCCGGGAGACTCTTCCAGGGCCTCCATGTGGCGCCGGAGCGCCTTGCCGATCTCTTCGATCAGGGTCGCTGTGATGGGGCCGTTGAAGCAGAGCATGATCCGCTCCCGATCAAAGACCTCTCTTAGCGCATACAGATCGAGGGATGCATCGTCCTGTTCCATACCACCTCCAGGGGCCGGTGTCGTCTAAACATGCTCGTCGAACCGGAATGCAAGGATCGTAATGTCGTCACGCTGCGGATGATCGCCCTGGTAGCGTTCCAGGGTTTCCTGCAGCCGCACCTGCTGCTCGGCGAGCGGCAGGCTCGAGTGTTTCGCGATCCAGTCCATGAATCGGCGCTGTCCGAACCCATACCCGAACTCACCTCCCGACTGATCCAGTAATCCGTCCGTCGCCAGGTAGAACGTGCGGCCTGGGTACAACGCCACAATCGTGTTGGAATATGCGCCCGGTCGTCGATCATTGACACCCCGCCGGCTCCCCGGCACCATCTCGCAGCCCTCTCCGTCGCTCCAGAACAGGGAGATTCGGGCGCCGGCAAAGGAGACTTCTCTCCGGGAGAGATCCACGGAACAGAGTCCCATGTCCATATTCGTCGCAACCTGCCCACCGAGGTCACCCGGAATCATTCCGCGCGCCGTCTGATCGGTGAGTTGAAGCAGCCCGGCCGGGTCATTCCAGTTCTCGCTGCCCACCGCCACTTCCAACGCGGCGTGAGCCGTCATGGTCATGCACGCCCCGGGCACCCCGTGGCCCGCGCAGTCGATCACGCCGAGGATGCAGCCGTTCTGTTGGCTTCGGTAGACATAGAGATCCCCACCCACCACGTCGCGAGGCTGCCACACCACGAAATACTCCCCCTGAAACGCCTCACGCAGCGCATGGGTGGGGAGAATCGCGGTTTGAATCAGGCTCGCGTATCGGATGCTGTCGGTGAGTTTGCGGTGCGCGGCCTGCACATCCTGATGGGCAAGGGCCAACTCGCTCGTGCGAGCTTCCACCAGTCGCTCAAGATTCTCGGTGTGAGCTCTCACCTGCTGCGCCATGCCGTCGAACGCCCGGCTTAGCTCACCCAGCTCATCGCTGCGCGTCGAGTTCAGCCGAACGCGATAGTCCCCCACCTCAATCTGACGCACCACCTCCGTGAGTTGCACCAATGGACGAAGCACCATCCCGTGGATGCCCACCGACGCGACGATGAGGAGAAAGACCAGCAGCACCGCCGAAATTGCCGAGATCTCCAGGACTCGGGTGGGACTCAGGACATAGCCCGACTTCAGATCGACCGCGGCTACCACCGTCCAACCCAAGCCCGGGATGGCGCTCATCGCCACCACTCGTTCTGCCCCATCCAACACCGCCTCGGCCGTCGGAGCATCCTCTGGTGACTTGAGCGCCTGATCGAGCAAGGCCGTCAGCCGAGCTCCACCCGCAGGACTTGAAGCCAGCCGGGCGAGAGTCTTCTCGGTCGAACTGTTGCCGGAAACATTGAACTCCATGCGGCGGATGTCGGGATGCGCCACGATGACGCCGTTGCGATCCACGATCATCGTCGTGACGCCCGGTTCCCGAGACTCGAGGACCTGTTTGAGGAACGCCGTAAGCTCGAGTCCCGTGCCGATGACGGCGATGGGCCGCCCGCGCAGTCCTCGAGCAACGACGTTGATCCAGACGTTTGTAACGCCGAACTTTCGATCGAGATCGACGTTCAAGGCGTATCCGGCAGCCTGACGCAGCGCCGTGAAGAACCACGCATCCTGCGGCTTCTTCGGGTTGATCACATAGCCCAGAATCGGCTTGCCGCCCGTTTTTCTGTCCGCGTAGAAGTAGTTGCGGCTCGGAACGGGCGCCACGAAGTAGCTCTTGCCCGCGAACGCACGTCGGTAGCCCTCGGCCTCGCGGAAGAAGCGCATCCGGCGCACCGAGTCCTTCTCATGCTCGACCCACTCTTCCAGCAATGGCGATCCGGCCAGCCGCTGCGACAGCGCCAGTTCCTGACTCACCTTCGCGAGAATCCGCTGCTGGGTCAGGCGAGACTGGTCGCGGGCCAGCGCCGAACACAGGTCCCGCCGAATGTCTCCCACCAGCCGGCTGCCGATCGCCACGGCGGCCACCACCGTGATGCCGGTCGCGGAGAGCAGGAGCGCGCCGGTTCTGGCCCGAAGTCCCCACTTGAGGCCGCCTGGCCGCAGGCTGGTTCCCGGAGGGCTGGGAGCGGGTGATTCCATAGAAAGAGTTTCGGGGGGTAGCCGCGGGAAGCGCACGGCTTAGACTTCGTTCCTCGGACGGTCGCGATCCTGCGGCGATTATTGGGGTTCACACATCGGATGAGGTGCGCCCTTCTCTCGTCCTGGTTGGGGGCTCGTCGAGTGTGAGATCGACCTCGGATGATATCGCCTGGTTCGGTCCATTGCCGACAGAGCAAACACCGGTCCCGGAACCCGGAGGGGAGCAATTCCAGCTCGGGGAACGACACGAGTTGATCTCATCGCGGAGTCCTCGACTTGCACACACCCCTCATCGAATCCGGTCCATCGAACGTGTCGGCCGTGCCAAGACCCATTGGACGGCTGCGGTGGATCATCTGTCTGCTGCTCTTCCTGGCGACAACCATCAACTACATCGACCGCTTTGCATTGAGCTTTCTCGCGAAGCCTCTCCAGCAGCAGTTTCACTGGTCCGACTCCGGCTACGGTTGGATCCTCTTTACGTTCCAGGCCGCCTACGCCACCATGAACGTCGTCTGGGGTACCATCATCGACAAGATCGGACTTCGCAAGGGCTACACGATCGGCGTGATCTGGTGGTCTATCGCTGCGATGGGCCATGCCTTTGCCCGGAGCATCTGGGGCTTCGGATTCTGGCGTCTCCAACTCGGCATCGGTGAAGCCGTTAACTGGCCCGCCGCCATCAAGACCATCGCCGAGTGGTTCCCCCAGCGCGAGCGAGCTACGGCGACCGGGCTCTTCAACGGCGGCGCCAACATCGGCGCCATGGTGGCTCCTCCCATCCTCGCCTTCCTGGTGTGGTGGAAGGGGTGGGAAGCGGCGTTCTTGTTTTCGGGAGCAGTGGGCTTCGTCTGGGCCGCCGCGTGGTGGGTCATCTATCGCCCCGTGCTCAACCACCCGACGCTCGCGGACGATGAGAGAAAGTGGATCACTCAGGACGGAGCGGCCACGACCACCCTCAAAAGCGTTCCGTGGAGTCAACTGATTGGGGAGCGCCGGGCCTGGGCATTCATTCTCGGAAAGATGTTTTCCGATCCGATCTGGTCCTTCTTCCTCTACTGGTTCCCCAAGTACCTGGGGGATGAACTCCATCTGAACACGACTCAGATGGCGAGCGTCGTCTGGATCCCCTACCTCATGGCAGACTTCGGGAGCATCGGGGGAGGATGGATGAGCAGCGTTCTCATCCAGAAGGGCTGGTCCGTCAACCGGGCGCGAAAGACAGCGCTGGCGTGCACGGCCTGCACGATCCCATTTGTCGGGTATGCGGGATTCACCCACAACCTCCCTGTCGTCATTTTCCTGGTTGGGCTGGCGTTGGCCATGCACCAGTGGTGGTCCGCTAATCTCTTCACCTTGACGAGCGACATGTTCCCCACCCGGGCGGTCGGCACCGTAGTAGGGATGGGACAGGTGGGAGGTTCCGGGATGGCGATGATCGTTCAACCGCTCATCGGCTATTGCCACGAGACGTTTCACAGTTACACGCCGATGTTCGTTGCAGCCGCGGTGGCCTATCCCATCGCCTTTGCTTGCGTCCACGTCCTGGCGCCAAACCTGGGGCGGGTGTCACTCGACCTGCCGGACGAGCCCACACCGGCCTGATCCTTCGACAACACGACCAGGGCTTCGGGTTCGGTCGGGGCGTGCATACCCCGCCGAACCCGGACTCTGCGGCTCGGACGAAATGCGCTACAGCAGGGTGAGGAGGGGCGACCCCTGGCTCAGCACCATCGGGCGGGAGAGTCGGTCGTAGTACTCGGAACGAGGATCGACTCCCAGTAGATGGTAGAGCGTCGCGGCGATGTCCCACGGGCCGCAGAGATCTTCGGCGGGATAGGCAGCCGTCTTGTCGGAGGCGCCGTGCACTCGGCCGCCCTGGATCCCGCCGCCCGCGAGCAGCGCTGAGTAACAGTCGGCCCAGTGATCCCGACCGGCATCCTTATTGATCTTGGGCGTGCGCCCGAACTCCCCCAGCACCACCACCAGGGTCTCATCCAGCAGTCCGCGCAGGTGCAGATCTTCGATGAACGCCGACACCGCCTGATCCAAAACCGCCATGCTTTTCTTGTGCCCGGGGAAGTTGTTGGAGTGGTAGTCCCAGGAATTGTCGCCATCCAGCCAGTGCACGGTGGCGCATGGAACTCCCACCTCGAACAACCGGCGCGCGAGCAATAGTCGGCCCCCCAGGCCGGACTTCCCATAGCGCTCCCGGACGGCGGGGCTCTCCTCATCCATCTTCAGAGCGCGACGAGTCTGCGCCGAGCCAATCAGATCCAGGGCCCTGTGCTGATAGCCCTGGAGCCCGGATGCGCCGGGTTCGGAGTCCGCCAGACGTCGGGCGGCGTCCACCTCGTCCAGGAGCGAGCGGCGGCGATCCAGTCGAAGCGCCGAGATCCGCTCCGAAAGGTTGAGTTCGGGCACATGAAATCCGGGAGCGGAGGGACTCTGCGGCAAGGGAAACGGATCGTATCGTGACCCGAGAAGTCCGCCTCGCTGGCCCGGCACCTCCCCCGGCGTATTGATCACCATCCCGCCGAGTGCAACCACCGGCGGCACATTTGCGTGCGACGGCTTGAAGTGAGCGAGAACGGCGCCGTGGGAGGGCCGATCATCCGGAGAGGGAGGCGGCGTCCCGGGGCGTCCGAACGGCCAGCCGGTATAGCTGGTGTACATGGCCGTGTCGTGGGTATTGTCGCGATGGGCCAGGCTTCGTATCAGTGAATACCGGTGAGCGCAGCGAGCCAGGCGGGGAGCCAGCTCCGAGATCCGGATCCCGGAGACATTCGTCTCAATCGCGCCAAACTCGCCTCGGGTGTCCGAGGGGGCATCGGGCTTGGGGTCCCAGGTTTCGAACTGAGAGGCGCCGCCGAACAGATAGATCAGCGCGACATGACGGGCCCGGCCGAAACCCGGCGCACGATCGGAGGCCGAAACCGGTCGAACCCCGGGAAGCAGGCCGAGCGCGCCGAGCCCACCCAGCCGCAGGAGTTCACGGCGCGTCCGTCCCGCGCAAACCCGCGTGTTTCGAAGCCCCAGTCCCAGCACTACCGAATCCATCAAGTCGGCCCCATTCTGGTCAAACGCCGGCAGCAGCCGCTTGGCGCCGCATCAAGTCTACTCGCCTCCGCTCCATCTATCCGGTTCCGCCGCACATCTCCGGCCGGGATTGTGGTCCACAGACCCGGAGAACTCGACATGCCGGGCCACAGCCATCCACCAGGCGTACCGCGCACCGGAGATGGCGACGGCACGCAGGGGAACCATGCCCCTCAGGTCGAACGGGTGGCGCGACGGAGGCGTGACGCGAAGCGCTGCTTCAGCCCAGCCCCCACCTCGAAAGGACACCCCGATGCTGGACCCAAGAATTGATACTCTCGCCGCGCTGCTCGTGGAGCACTCGCTCAAGCTGCAGCCCGGAGAAACGGTCCTCATTGAGGCGTTCGACATTCCCGAAGAAGCGACCGCCTGCGTGCTGGAGCGAGCGGCGGAGGCTGGCGCCCTGGCGGTAGTCGACACCCGGCAGAATGCGGTGCTCCGATCGCTCTACTTGAACGCAAGCGAGTCGCAGATGCGATTGATCGGCGACATCGAGTTGGCCCGAATGGAGCGGATGAATGCTTACATCGGGCTTCGGGGCGGCGCCAACGCCACCGAATTCTCCGATGTTCCTGAAGACCGCATGCATCTCTACAAGAAACATGTGTGGAAGCGGGTTCACGGCGAGCGTCGTATCACGGATACGCGATGGGTGGTGCTGCGGTGGCCCACCCCCTCTATGGCGCAGGCCGCCGCGATGTCGACCCGAGCGTTCGAGGACTTCTATTTCAAGGCCTGCTGCATGGATTATGCGGCGATGGCGGTTGCGGTGGAGCCCTTGAAGGCGAGGATGGAACGTACTCGCGAGATTCGCCTGGTGGGCCCCGGAACCGACCTGACGTTCAACAAGGGGGAGATCCCGGTGATCCCGTGCACCGGCGAATGTAACATCCCCGATGGCGAGTGTTTCACGGCGCCGGTTCGAGACAGCGTGAACGGAACCATTACCTTCAACACCGTCACGGTGTACCTCGGCAAGACCTTCGAAAACGTCTCCCTCACCCTGAAGCACGGCGAGATTGTCGCCGCGACCTCTTCAGACACCGCCGGCTTGAACGCGATTCTCGATTCCGATGAGGGCGCGCGCTACATCGGCGAATTCAGCATCGGGTTTCACCCCAACATCCTCCACCCCATGCGCGACACGCTCTTCGATGAGAAGATCGCCGGCAGCCTCCACTTTACCCCCGGCAATGCGTACGAAGAAGCGGACAACGGCAACCGGAGCGAGGTCCACTGGGACATGGTGCTGATCCAGCGACCCGACTACGGCGGTGGCGAGATCTGGTTCGATGGAGAACTCGTCCGCAAGGATGGCCTCTTCGTGGTGGATGATCTCCTCGGGCTCAATCCCGACCGCCTCGGCTAGCTCGCGCATCCGTCCAGGAGGTTGGCGTTCGTCGACCCGGACATCATCAAGTTCGGGCTCCCCCGAACCGGTCGAACGAAGGGATCATCCCAGCGGCTGTGTTCGGGAAACTTAAGGCTGTGTTGCGCCCTGTTCCCGCGCGTGTTGTCCCGGAGTAAGGCTCCGGGCGACGAACTCCAGTCGGCTTCGGTCCGTGTCCAGGTCCACGAAGGCGGGTAGTGGGGTGAAGAGGCCGGCTTGGGAGCGAACCAGGAGCAACCAGGTCCGCGGACTGCCGCGACCGCCTCGCTGGTGCATGGAGAACCTGGGGTGCGAGTAACGCTGACTCCAGCGGAAACCGAAGAGGCTTCGATGCGCGAACAGCGCGGTGGCGGTGACCCGCCAGGTCGTGCTTCCGAACATCCAGCAGATCGAGATGGCGGACCCCACCGCTGCCAATCCCACCACCAGGGCCGCCGCCATGGTGCGCTGGGGGTTCCATGCGATCGGTGAAACCGTTCCTGCGAGGGCCCGAAGCAGTGCGATCCAGCCGCCGGTGACCACCGCGAGTGAGATCCCGACAAGTCGATTCGGGCAGTGCGCTAACTGCAGGATCCGGTCGCCGTCGTCGGCTACCCGGCACTCCCAACGTTGCGGCAGCGTGCGGAGAGGGGCGGCGCCAGGCTTCGAGGCATCCACGGCGGGCGAGGATGCCTCGGTTGAGCCGAAAGTTGGCCTATTGGGCATCGCCCAGGTCGTAGGCGTGGGTCACCGTCAGCCGCATGCGGTAGCTGCCGATATTGTTTTGCCAGTGAGGGTTGTCGTTGACGGCAAAGTAAAGCCGGCCCGACTCGGTGGCGACGGTCTCCGACGCCTTCCCGGCGAGGAACCGCTTCCCACGGGCGCCGATCTTGGCGATGAGAGCCCCGAAAGGAAAACCGTCCACAAGATTGGTGCGGTAGCGAGGTCCGGGCTTCTTCAAACCGTCCGGGTCGCTGGACCATCCGTCGATGCCGAACGAGAGCCTCGCATAGCCCTGGGCCGTCTCCCGGATGCTCGAGGCCGCGGTGACCGCGATCCCGGTATCGAGCCAGTCGATGTAGGTGCAGTGTCGGAGCGTGTGAACCTCGCAATCCCGACTGACCTGCTGCTGCAAAACCGCCAACCGCCGAAGGGAACCGGAGCTGAGCTCCTGGGCCTCTCTGGAGTTTGTCGGTCGTACAGAAAGGGACGCAGTCTTGAGCTCCCCCCTCAGTGTGGAGCCGTTTTTCAGCCGAAGCGCATCCAGGGTCCGATCAACGTCATCCGCGTATCCCGCAATGACGCGAGAGAAGATCCGGTAATGGACGGCCGGTTCGCGAATGTCGGTGTCTTTGTAGCTGTCGAGGAGCGGCGTCAAAACCGGAAGCCCGATCGACACCAGCGATTCGGCTGCCGCTTGCCGCTCGGTCAGGTCGGGCTTGATCACACCGGCCAATCCCGCCGTGATCCGACCGGCCTCATCCGTCGTGGCAGGCGCGGCCGAATGCCACGACAAGACGTCCTTGAGAGCGACTTTCCGAACGACCCCACCCACCTCGAATTCGATGCTGCTCTGCCGGGGCGTTCCTTCGACGGTGCGGCCGTCTTGCAGGAAAACCTGCACCGTGGGACCCGAACCGGCGGCGCCGGCGCGAGTCACGAAGAACGGAAGCGCCGCCGCGGCGACGCACAGTGAGAGGGCAACGCGGTTCATAACGTGTGGGATTCCTCGTACGCGGCGAAGCGCCGCCGCCTCGGCGGTCAACCACTGCCCGCCGTCCGAGTCTAAGTGCATTTCCGCCGCAGGCGCTTCCTTCACTTCCGTTTATCGGGTGTTCCGAGGACGAGGATCGACGTCGACATCCCTCGTGGAAACACGGCAGACCCGGTACGATCCGTGTTGACCGCAGGCGCGGGACGTCGAAGGACCAAAGGCAAAGGTCGGCGTGAAACACCAATAAAGGGATGCCGTCCACGACTCGGCAAAGACTCCTGACTAAGGTACAAGAGTCGGCGAGCACCGCGCCGACGACGAGATCAGACCACTTCGCAATGCCGCAACGCCGATCACTCCACCGAGTCGCTTTCGTCGCCGCCGGGATCACCGGTTGGGCGTCTGTCGCACTGGTCGCCGCGGGAAATGCAGCGCCCGAAGCTCAGAAGCCGAAGTCCCTGGATGTTCCTGGAGCAGCGGCCCAGACGTTTTTCGAGAGCCGCGTCCGTCCGATTCTCGCCAACCAGTGCTTCGGCTGCCATTCCACCGCCGTCGCGGAACCTCGGGGCGATCTCAAACTCGACAGTCGGGACGCGATGTTGAAGGGGGGGAAGACGGGTCCCGTCCTGGTCCCCGGGAACCCGGATGCCAGTCTGCTTCTGAGAGCGGTTCGCCATTCTCCGGGAACCGCGGCGATGCCCCCGGGCCGATCGCTTTCCGCAGCCGAACTGTCGGCCCTCAGCCGGTGGGTGCAGATGGGCGCGCCCTGGGCCGAAGCTCCCCCAGCTGGGGGCGAGCCGATACCCTGGTCGATGAAACCGCTTCGGCTGCCCTCGGTCCCTGCGGTGCGCGACCGCAAGTGGCTCCACAATCCTATCGATGCCTTCGTGCTCTCCGGACTTGAGCGGCGAAACCTCCGACCCGCGCCCCCGGCAGACCGCGTTGCCCTCATTCGGCGGCTCACCTTCGACCTGACTGGAGTGCCGCCCACCCCCGAAGAGATCGACGCCTTTCTGGGCGATACGTCACCTCGCGCCTACGAGAGCCTGGTTGATCGCCTCCTGGCGAGTCCCCGATACGGCGAACGGTGGGGCCGTCACTGGCTCGATGTCGCTCGCTACGGGGACTCGAACGGCCTGGATGAGAACCTTACCTTTGCGTATGCCTGGCGGTACCGTGACTACGTCATCGACGCATTCAACCGGGACCTCCCCTATCCCAGATTCATCGAAGAGCAGCTTGCCGGAGACCTGACCCCCGTTCCCGGCGATCTGAAGGAGACCCACCGAAGGCTCACCGCCACGGGATTTCTCTCGCTCGGCGCCAAAATGCTCGCCGAAGACGATCCCGTCAAGATGGAGATGGACATCGTCGATGAGCAACTCGATACCCTCGGCAAAGCGTTCCTGGGGATGACGCTGGGCTGCGCCCGCTGCCACGACCACAAGTTCGATCCGATCTCCGCCCGTGATTACTACGCAATGGCAGGAGTGCTGAAGAGTACTCGCACCATGGAGAACTTCCGGGTGGTTGCGGTGTGGCACGAGAACACCCTGGGCAGTCCCGAGGAACGGGAGCGACGCAGCCGCGCCGAGGCCGGACTGAAGCGGCTCCGCGACGAGGCCACAGCCTTCGCTCGAGCCGAGAGCGCCCGCGAACTGGCCGAGTCTCGCAGCCGCGTTGCGGACTATCTCTTCGCCGCCACCGCGCGTTTGAAGAGTGACGAGCGGCGAGGCGGTTCTCGTGCCGCGAACCCACCGGCCGGCTCGGTCGCCCTTGAAGCCGAGTCCTTCGCTCGGGGCAATGTGCTGAAGGATCGCACGCAGTATGGTTCCGGGATCGGGGTGCTGGTAAACGCCGGCGCCATCCCCAACTTTGTGGAGTACGACCTCTCAGCGGCGCCGGGAACCTACCAACTGGAGCTCCGTTATGCCGCAGCCGAGAGCCGGCCGGTGCGGGTGCTTCTGAACGGGGAGTTGATCGAAGCAGGGGCCGCATCCGATGTGACCGGCGGATGGATGCCCGAGAATCAGGCCTGGCGCGTTGCGGGAGTCGTGACGTTGGGCGGCGGTCCCAATGTCCTCCGGGTGGAGCGCACCGATGGCCCGTTTCCGCACATCGATCGACTGCTGCTGGCCCGTGTGGCGTCGGCCAGCGAGAACGGCACGGTCGCGACGGCGCCCCCATCCCGGTCGCCCCTGAACCCCTACTTCCTCGACCGCTGGAAGTCTGCTCTTCAGGAGGCACGGACCAAACCCGCCTCCCCGCTCGCAGACTGGGTCCGTAAGGCCGGACTGATCCCCGGTTCCGAGAGTTCGGACACGCTCCAATCCCTGAGTGAGCTGGCGACTCGGTACCAGATGGCCGCTGCTCGGGCGACCATGGGCGGCGAGGGAGAACTCGCAGAACTGGCACACGGGGCGAGGGGTCCCCTCGCCCCGCCATCGTCCCCCGAAGCGGCTCTTCGAGGCGACGCGGCGACCCGTGTCGCCGATTTGAAGAAGCAGGCTGACGAGGAAGAGAAGAAGCTTCCGGACCTTCCCCGCGCCATGGGGGTCTCCGAGGGGACTGCGACAGATTTGAAGATCCACCTGCGCGGCAGCCACCTCAACCTCGGAGAACCCGTTCGCCGGGGGTTTCCCGTGCGGATGGGTGAGCCGGCCCATCAAGAGATCGGGGGCAGCAGCAGTGGGCGCCTCGAATTAGCCCGCTGGCTAGGTAGTCCGGAGCACCCGCTGGTCGCCCGAACGCTGGTCAATCGCGTGTGGCAGGGCCACTTCGGCGAGGGGATCTGTCGATCACCCGACAACCTGGGGAACCTTGGGGAGAAACCGGATCACCCGGAACTGCTCGACTGGCTGGCCGTGAAGTTCAACGCGACCTCGGGTGACCACGCCATGAGCGGTTCCATCAAGGCGCTTCATCGATTGATCGTGACCTCGCAAACGTATCGGATGAGCGCTCGATTCGATGCAAAATCGGCGCAGGCGGACCCCGAGAACCGGCTCCTGCGGCGACACTCCCGGCGTCGCCTGGAGGCGGAGGCGGTGAGGGACACCATCGTCGCCCTCGGTCCCGGGCTCGATTTGACGATGGGCGGGACTCTGCTGCCGTTGAAGAACCGAGAGTATGTGACGAGCACCGCCAACCGGGACAGCACGGATTACAGCTCGAGACGCCGCGCCGTCTATCTACCGGTGGTACGCTCTTCTGTCTATGATGTCTTCACGGCGTTTGACTTCGGCGATCCGAGTGTGGTGAACGGTCGCCGGGATGTCACCACCGTGGCTCCGCAGGCTCTCTTTATGCTGAACGGTTCGCTGGTGGCGCGCTCGGCCCGCGTCTGGGCGGAACGGCTGCTCGCGTTGGGCGGAAGTGATGAAGCGCGGCTGAACCGAGCTTACCGGGAAGCCTTTGGTCGAATGCCCTCGGCCGTGGAGTCCGCGCGTGCGTTTGGCTTTCTGGCTCGATCGCGCGAGCAGGGTCGCGAGGCGGCCCAGGGTTGGGAGAGCCTCTGCCGCGTGCTTCTCTCTTCCAACGAACTCATCTTTGTCGACTGATCCCCCGGCCCGAGGCCTCTAACCATGAACCGACACTGGATCTCCGGGAACCAATCCCTCAGCCGCCGCGATCTCCTGGCGTCCTCATCCGCGGGATTCGGCTCGCTCGCACTCGCCGGACTGCTCGGAGAACAGGCCCAGGCGGCCACCGATCCGCTCGCGCCGAGGGAACCGCAATTTGCTCCGAAGGCAAAGCGCGTCCTTTTCCTCTTTATGCATGGAGGGCCGTCGCAGATCGATACGTTCGACTACAAGCCCCTCTTGAAGAGAGACCATGGAAAGCCACTGCCGTTTTCGAAGCCTCGGGTCGTCTCTGCCGAAACGGGAAACATTCTCCAGTCCCCGTGGGAGTTCAAGCGTCACGGGCAGAGCGGCGCGTGGGTAAGTGAGCTGTTCCCCCACCTGGCGCAGCACGTGGATGATTTGTGCTGGATCTACTCCATGCACGGGTCCAACTCGCGGCATGGCGGTGCGCTGCTGGAGCTTCACACGGGAAGCGACACCTTTGTCCGACCGAGCATGGGTTCCTGGATCACGTACGGCCTCGGAAGCGAGAACCGAAACCTGCCGGGCTTCATCACGGTCTGCCCAACCCTGACTCACGGCGGTGTGAACAACTGGTCGTCCGCATTCCTGCCTGCCCCGTATCAGGGCACCCCCGTCGGTAATGCCGGCACCCCTTCGGACCAGGCATCCATTCCGTTCATCCGCGGGGAGAAGCGCCCCGAAGGCGCACAGCGAGCGGAACTCGATCTTCTGGCAGAGTTCAACCGAGATCACCTGAGGCGAACGGGACCGGATGCCGCTCTGGAGGGACGCATCGAGTCGTTCGAACTGGCCTTCCGGATGCAGGCGGCGGTGCCGGAACTGCAGGACATCTCCGGCGAAACTCCCGCCACCCACACCCTCTATGGGCTCGACAAACCGAAGACCCGCAACTTCGGTCGGCAGTGTCTGATGGCGCGCCGGTTCCTCGAACGAGGCGTGCGGTTCGTTCAGGTCACGCACAGCTACAAGTGGGATCAGCACAGCAATTTGCGCGCGGATCACGCGAGCAATGCCGCCGAAGTTGATCTCCCGATCTCAGGCCTCCTGCAGGATCTGAAAGTGCGAGGGCTGTTGGAGGATACGCTGGTGCTCTGGGGCGGCGAGTTCGGACGAACCCCGTGCGTTCAGGGTGGCGACGGCCGCGACCACAATCCTCACGGCTTCACGATGTGGATGGCCGGAGGCGGCGTCCGGGCGGGCCACCTGCACGGCGCCACTGACGACTACGGCTACTACTCCGTTCAGGACAAAGTCCACTTCCATGACCTCCACGCCACGATGCTGCACCTGCTCGGCATGGATCACAAACGGCTGACCTACCGGTTCGCCGGGCGTGACTTCCGGCTGACCGACGTGCACGGAACGGTCGTGGACGAACTGCTCGCATGATCGGTCCCGGCAGCTCCCAACTGCCGGGACCGACCGCCGACTATCAGGCTTCCGCCCCGGGAGCGGGGTTGTGGTCAGGCATCCGCCTCCTGCTCCAGCGTTCGAAGCTCGACTTCGTCGGCCGGAGTTGGGCCAGAAAACCGTCTTGAAGCATGGAGCTTCCAGTAAGCGGTCAGAAGCAGCCCCATCGCCAGGCTCGTCCACAGCACGAGTTCGTTGGGCGGCAGCAGGAACACCACGCAGATAAACAGCGTGTAACCGATCGCAACGCCGCCGATCAACGGACTCCAGCGGCCGAGGTTCCACGGCGCCAGAGCCGGCGTCACCCACTCCCCGTCGCCGCGCCGTCGATTGCGCCGATTGAGATAAACCGGGATACCGTACGCGAGGTACAGGGCAATGGTGCTGATGGACGACACCACTGTGAACGCGGCCGCGTAGAGGCAGAGAACAACTGCAAGAACGCTGGTGAGCAGGATCGCCGCTCGGGGTGTGTGACTTGCCGGATCCACCTGCTTCCAGAGCGCGGAACCCGGCAGCCCCTCATCGCGCGCAAATGCATACCACATACGGCCCATCGAGCTGATGGAGGAGCAGCCGCACAACCACATGGCGACGCCGATGATCAGTGCCACGACATGGGCAAGCGGCCCTGCCAGGTTGCCGTAGGCGATCTGCAGCACCGGGTAGGCATCCGATGCGGTCGCGGCGGCATCGGCGTTGGGGATGCACCAGGTCAGCGCGAGAAGGAGGAGGTATCCCACCACGCCGGACACCGCCACGCTCAAGACAATCCCCCACGCGGAATTCTTGCGTGCCATGAGCGTCTCTTCCGCGACGTGGGCGGAGGCGTCATAGCCGGTATAGGTCCACTGTGCCTGCAAGAGCGCCAGCACGCCAACCAGTGCAAACGGGGCTGCCTGGTACAGTCCTGTCAGTCCGGGCACCATAGCGAAAAGCGGTGAGGGAACCCGATACTCGCCCACCGTGAGTGCCGGGACAGTTTGCCCGCTGATCTCCGCTGAGGAGGCGTCCAGCGGATTGACCGATCCCTCCGAGCTGAAGAGAAAGGCCAGCGAGTTGTGGTGTTTCCCGAGAAAGCAGAGGAGCCCGACGATAATCGCGCCGCCCGCAATGTGCCAGTAGACGCTGAAGTCATTGAGCCGCGCCGTCAGTCGTATGCCGCGGCAGTTGATCCAGACCTGGGGAGCCATGAGAAGCGTCATCACCGCGACCTGAAAGTACCAGTTGGTCAGCGGAAACGTCGCCCCCATGAGTGAGATCTCCGCATCCGAAGGTAGGCCGGCGATGCGTGTGACGGCTCCGATGAGGTAGATGGCCGCGGCGCTGTTGATGCCCGCAGTTGCCGCTACCTGACCAATCATGTTGAGCCAGGCCGTCACCCAGGCCCAGGTGCGGCCGCCGAGCCGGAAGGCCCAGAAGTAGAGCCCTCCGGCCGTCGGGTAAGCGCTTGCCAGTTCCGCCATCGACGCAGCCACGCAGAGCGTGAACAAAGACGCGACCGGCCACCCCACGGTGTTGATGATCGGGCCGGCAAACTTGAGCCCATATCCGTACAGCAGCACGGCGCCGGTGAGGACCGAGATGATGGAAAAGGAGATGGCAAAATTGGAGAAACCACCCATCTCTCGAAACAACTGCTGGCGGTAGCCGAGACGACGAAGATCCGCATCATCCGCCGAAGCCTGTCGGCGCTGCTCCTCCGACAGAATTCCCGGTTGTTCTGGGCCACTCACGGTTCAGATCCCTCGGCGATTCTCACGCCCAACCCCAGGGCGTTCCGCGCACGGGTACTTCTCTGAAGTCGTTCGGCATCCCTTTGGAGCCGGCGGCATGGCGCTGGGGCGACTTCACGACTTCCCACCACGAAAAATCCACCCGTGTGTTTGTGTCCGTCGCACATCCAGGGCGGATTGCCGCTGCAACCGACGAACCTCTGTCAGAATAGGCGTGTATTAAGCAGCCTGCGACCAACCGGCCGGAACCACACGGGAACGCGATGAACGACCGAGAAAACACCAACAAGGGGACGCAGCTTCGTGCGTACCTCTCCGGACTCTTCCTTCACGATCTCCCCGCCTCACTGGTGGTATTTCTGGTGGCGGTTCCGCTCTCCCTCGGAATCGCCGTTGCTTCCGGCGCGCCCGTAATCGCCGGTCTCATCGCCGCCGTTACCGGCGGCATCGTCGTGGGCGCTTTGGGGGGCTCCCCGCTCCAGGTGAGCGGTCCGGCAGCCGGCCTGACCGTCGTCGTGTTCGAGACGATTCACAGGTTTGGCTGGCAAGCCACCTGCGCCATCACCATCGGCGCGGGCGTCATCCAGCTCATTCTGGGCGCCCTCAGAGTCTCCCGCACGGCGCTGGCAATCTCCCCAGCGGTGGTCCACGGGATGCTCGCCGGGATCGGGGTCGTCATCACGCTGGCCCAGGTCCACGTGATCATGGGGGACTCGCCGGAAAGCTCCGCGATCAAGAACCTCCTCGCGCTCCCCCGAGAACTCCAGACCATCCACGGGCCGGCGACGGCCATCGGCCTGGCGACGCTCGGGATTCTCTTCTTCTGGAAGATTCTTCCCAAAAGCGTTCAGCGGATCCCGGCGCCGCTCGTTGCGGTGGCGTCCATGACCTGGCTGTCCCAGATCCTGAACCTAGACGTGCCACGGGTGCAGCTCGACTCGCAGTTGTTCGTGGCTCCCACAATGCCCCGGTGGCCCGACGCGTCCATGGAAGCTGTGATTGGCGCCATGGTCACGATCGGCCTGATCGCAAGCGTCGAGTCCCTCCTGTCTGCGGTTGCCGTTGATCGCCTTCACACCGGCCCCCGGTCGAACCTGGATCGCGAACTTCTGGGACAAGGAGCCGCAAACGTTCTCTCGGGTTTTCTGGGTGGACTACCGATTACCGGCGTCATCGTCCGAAGCTCAGCCAATGTAGCGGCCGGGGCGAAGACCCGAGCATCCGCGATCCTTCACGGTGTGTGGATCCTGCTGTTCGTCGCACTGCTCGGCAGCGTCATCCGACAGGTACCGCTCGCGGTTCTGGCGGGCCTGCTGGTTTTCGTGGGTGTTCAACTGATCAACGCACACCACATCCGAGAACTGCAGCGCCATGGCGAGGTAGCGATCTACTTCGTCACGATGATCGGGGTGATCTCTCTAAACCTGTTGGAGGGCGTTGGACTGGGAATTGGCCTCGCCTTCTTCCTTCTGCTGCGTCGGCTGGCCCAAACGCAGATCACCGTGGAAGAGCGAGATGGCTTGTGGCATGTGGTGATCGAGGGGTCACTCACCTTCCTCTCCATTCCGACGCTGAACCGCCACCTGAGCAACGTCCCGGCGGAAGCCCGGGTCGACCTGGATCTGCACGTCGACTTCATGGATCATGCCGCGTTTGAGGCGATCCACACCTGGAGACAGACCCACAAGCGACTCGGCGGGGAAGTCGACATCGACGAGACTCACGAGCACTGGTACTCGCAGGCAGAGTCGGGTAGTCCTCGAATGGTTCGAGCTCCCGCTCTGGCCGCACTCGCCGACATGGTGCGCGGACGACGTCGACGTGAGACGGGAGCAGCATCTACCGGCCGAGACCTGAAGGCGCTGGTGGAGGGGATTCAGGCGTTTCAGCGGGACGGCTCTCCGGCCGTCGCGCCGATGCTGACCCGGCTTGCGGACGAAGGTCAGGAGCCAATCGAGCTCTTCATCACCTGCTCCGACTCCAGAATTCTGCCCACCCTGATCACCGGAAGCGGCCCGGGCGACCTGTTCCAGGTGCGCAACGTGGGTAATCTCGTGCCGCCGTACACGGGGAGCGCGACCGATCACCCGGCCGATACGTCGATTGCCTCCGCAGTGGAGTATGCACTCACGGTGCTGGGAGTCAGCCGGATCGTTGTTTGCGGTCACTCCGGATGCGGCGCCATGGGATGCCTGCTCAACGGCTCCGGCGGGGTCGCGCTTCCCGTCACCGTGGACTGGCTCAAGTACGGCAAACCCAGCCTGGAACGCCTCGGCACTGGCTCCCCTGTCGCAGATGGTTGGAATGAGGTGGACCGATTGGCGCTCCACAACATCATCGTTCAGTTGGAGCATCTGCGGACCTATCCAACCGTCAAAGAGCGGGAACTGAACGGGCAGGTCGCCCTCGTTGGGCTCTTCTTCGACATTCGTTCGGCGCAGGTCTGGATGCTCAATCCGAGCACAAGAAAATTCGCGCCGGTCACGGCCCACTCGAACCCCGCGGGCCCGTCGAGACAGGTCTCGGGCGCTGCAGCTCACTGACCTGTTGCCCGAAGAGGGGATTGTCTTCGCCGATCTGCGACAACCCCCTCTTCGGGTCCACACCCGGGTTTTGCTTCAGGATCCGAGAAGGGCCCTCGGCTCGGGGGCCACCTCCAGATTGGAAACACTGCAAGTTCGGTCCCCGTTTAGGCAGGGTGCCTTGCCACCAGACCGGGTCGGACCCGCCCGCCACCTGGTGCACCGTCTGGAACGGATCTGCGACTGACCTCCCCAGGCCGGATCGCCACCTCGTCAACCGACCGATCCGCATCATCCGGATTGACCAACGTCTCGGACTCCCATTCCGAAACACAGCCTGGCGGCCCGAGCCGCTCGGGTCGCGCCGCCGTAAGAAAGCCGTCACCTCATTGCGGTCGCCCGAGGGACGGGTGGTTCCGCCTCGCCGTGCAGATTCCCGAGCGGAACTCACACAGGGAAGTGGGCCGGACGCGGGAAAGGAAGTCAGCGGAGACCTGTTCTCCGCAGCCTGGAGCACCACGATGGCCCTTCTACCCCGACGGTGGCCCCGCGCCGTACACACTCGGGACGCTAGTGGTCTGTCAGGCATCTAATGAGG
>SXGS01227931.1_pt1 | contig 20465 bp, 21 predicted proteins | sample 3174681 | NCBI WGS metagenome assembly SXGS01 (sample SAMN11356861, study PRJNA531348) | freshwater metagenome | isolation source: freshwater sample F1-80 | place: China: Fuxian Lake, Yuxi | collected 2017-12-25 | reverse complement strand
CAGCGTGTCTTTGGAGGTGCGCTCACCTTTCTTGCCGCCTTTCTTGCCTCCAGGGCCGGCTGGTAGCGGCTTGCCGGAAAGATAGGCGTTAACCAGCGTCTCTGCCGCCCGTACGGACAATGATTTGGATTTGATTTCCTGCGCTGCCTGCAACTGGCGCGCCGGGTCCAGCGGCAACAAGGCACGCGCATGCCCCATGTCCAGCTCATTGTGGTGCAGCATGTCCTGGATCAGTGGCGGCAGTTGCAACAGGCGCAGCATGTTGGAAGCTGCACTGCGCGAGCGGCCCACAGCTTGCGCCGCTTTTTCGTGCGTCATGCCGAATTCGTCGACCAGGCGCTTGATGCCCTGGGCTTCTTCCAGCGCGTTCAGGTCTTCGCGCTGGATATTCTCGATCAGCGCGATGGCCAGCGCGGATTCATCCGGCACATCGCGCAGCACCACCGGCACTTCCGTGAGACCGGCCAGTTGCGCCGCCCGGAAGCGACGTTCACCGGCGAGGATTTCGTAGCGTTCGCCGCCTTCGCCAGTTCCCACCGCGCGCACCAGGATCGGCTGGATGATGCCCTGCGCCTTGATCGATTCGGCGAGCTCGGCCAACGATGCCGGATCCATGCGGGTGCGCGGCTGGTATTTGCCCGGCTGCAATTGGGCTACGGCCAGAGTCGTGGTCGGCTCACCCAGGCGCGAGCGTTCCGGTTCGTTGTTGCCGGCCAGCAGCGCATCGAGGCCGCGGCCTAAGCCGCGCGATTTGGGTTTGGTTGCCATGATGGTGCAGTAGTCCTTCTAGAAAGCTTTGGCGCGTTCAATCATCTCGGCGGCAAATTGCAAGTAGGCCTGCGCGCCCTTGGAAGCCTTGTCGAAGGTGACACCTGGCTGGCCGTATGAGGGTGCTTCGGCCAGGCGAACGTTGCGCGGAATGATGGAGCGGAACACCTTGTCCCCAAAGTGCTCCTCCAACTGCGCGGAGACCTGCAGCGAGAGGGTGGCGCGCGGATCGAACATGACGCGCAACAGGCCAATGATCTTCAGATCCTTGTTGAGGTTGGCATGGACCTTCTTGATCGTGTTGACCAGATCGGTGAGCCCCTCCAAAGCGAAGTATTCACACTGCATCGGGATGATCACGCCGTGCGCTGCGCACAAACCATTTAGTGTGAGCATCGAAAGCGAAGGCGGACAATCGATCAGCACGAAGTCGTACTCCGCATCGACTGTTGCCAGCGCGCTTTTCATGCGGGTTTCGCGCCGCTCTTCGTCGACCAGTTCGACCTCGGCACCGGCCAGTTCGCGATTGGCCGGCAGGACGTCGTAGCCGTGCTCGGTGGTGCAGCGCGCCGTTGCCACGTCCGTGGTTTCGAGCAGCACCTGATAAACGGTCCGGGCCAGTTTGCGTTTGTCGACGCCGGAGCCCATGGTGGCATTGCCCTGCGGATCCAGATCGACCAGCAAGGTGCGCTGGCCCTGCGCCGCCAGTGCTGCAGCCAGATTGACCGTCGTCGTGGTTTTGCCGACGCCACCCTTCTGGTTCGCAACTGCAAAGATATGGGCCAACCGTTTCCCCGTTTTCTTATGTGTGAAGCTTGACGCCGTGACGCCAGCCGTCAGGCGCGCCGCAAAATGACCAGATGGCGTTGCGCATCCAGCCCCGGCACGCTCAAGGGGATCACCTTTTCCAGCACGCACTCGGCCGGCAATTGCGCAATCTCCTCATGCGGATGCACACCTTTCATCGCCAGCCATTGCGCACCGGGCGCAGCCTGGTTTGTCGTGAGGTGAAAGAATTCGTAGAGGTCCGAAAATGCGCGCGAGACGATCTGCGTATATTTTTCCGACGGTTCCCAGGCCTCGACACGCTCGCCCGACACATCGAGGTTGGCCAGCTTCAACTCCGCCTTGGCCTGGCGCAGGAAAGCTGTCTTTTTATGGTTGGCATCGAGCGCGGTGACGCGCAAGCTCGGTAAGCCTTCGGCCGCCCAGATCGCCAGAGGGATTGACGGCATGCCACCGCCAGCGCCCACATCCAGCAGGCGGCCCGGCTGCAGGAAGCGGGCAACGCTGAGGGAATCGAGGATGTGCGCCGCGATCATTTCTTCCGGGTTGCGGATCGCGGTGAGGTTGTAAGTACCGTTCCACTTGGCCAGGAGGGCCACATAGGCGAGAAGCTTGTCACGTGCTTCACACGGCATCGCCATGCCGAGTGCTTCCAGGCCCTGCTCCAGCAACTTGGCCAGGGAATGGGACGATGCGTCATCCGTCGGGCGTTCGACCACGGTGGCATTCATGCGGCAATATCCTCTTTGGCTGCGGCATAGCGCAGGCCGTGCTTTTTCAGGTACACCAGCAACAGCGCAATCGCGGCCGGGGTGATGCCCTGGATGCGTGCCGCTTGCCCCAGGGTTTCCGGCTTGTGCTGGTTCAATTTGAGCTGCGCTTCGCGGGTCAACCCGCGCACTTCGTTGTAATCCAGGCCTGCCGGCAAACGGGCGTGTTCCTGCGCGGCCTGGCGTTGCACCTCGTCCGCCTGACGATCGATATAACCCTGGTATTTGGCACCAATTTCCAGCTGGCAGACGACCTGCGCGGCAATATCGGCGTCGATTGTGGCGCTGCCAATGGACTGCGGTTCACCGGCGCCAAAGCACAGCCCGGTTACCCCGGTGTAGTCCACGTTCGGCCTTCTCAACAGATCCAGCAAATTATGCTCGCGCTCGATCATGACGCCCAAGACCCGCTCTGACTCATGCTTTGAAAGAATGTGAGGATTCACCCACGTATTCTTGAGGCGCTCATCCTCGGCGGCAATTGCATCCTTCTTGCGGCAGAAAAAGTCCCAGCGGGCATCGTCTACGCAACCCAGTTTCCGGCCGATTTCGGTCAAACGCGCATCGGCATTGTCCTCCCGCAAGGAGAGGCGGTACTCGGCGCGGCTGGTAAACATGCGGTAGGGTTCCGAGACCCCGCGGGTGATCAAATCGTCGACCAGCACTCCAAGATAGGCCTCGTTGCGCTGCGGGCACCAGGCATCTCGCCCGCTAACTTGAAGCGCGGCATTAAGCCCGGCCAACAAGCCTTGGGCCGCCGCTTCTTCGTAGCCGGTAGTGCCATTGATCTGCCCGGCGAAAAACAAGCCGGAAATGGCCTTGGTTTCCAGCGAGCTCTTGAGGCCGCGCGGATCGTAGAAATCGTACTCGATGGCGTAGCCGGGCCGCAGGATACGGGCGTTTTCGCAGCCTTTCATCGAGCGCACCAGAGCCAACTGCACATCGAATGGCAGGCTGGTGGAGACGCCGTTAGGGTAGATCTCGTGGGTGGACAAGCCCTCGGGCTCCAGAAAAATCTGGTGGCTCGATTTGTCGGCAAACCGGTGGATCTTGTCTTCAATGCTGGGGCAATAGCGCGGCCCGACGCCTTCGATCACGCCGGTAAACATCGGCGAGCGATCCAGGCCACTGCGAATGATGTCGTGGGTGGTCTGGTTGGTATGGGTAACCCAGCACGGCAACTGGCGCGGATGCATGTCCGCACGTCCCAGATAGGAAAACACCGGCACCGGATCATCCCCGGGTTGCTGGGCCAGCGAGGCCAGATCGATGGTTTTGCCGTCCAGCCGCGGCGGGGTGCCGGTTTTGAGACGCCCTTGGGGCAACTTCAGCTCTTTGAGGCGGGCCCCCAGCGATTTGGCCGGGGGATCGCCTGCGCGCCCGGCTTCGTAGTGGTTCAACCCGACATGGATCAGGCCTGACAGGAAAGTACCTGCGGTCAGCACCACTGAACGGCCCTTGAAAGCTATACCCAGTTGGGTCACCGCGCCGATGACACGCTCTTCGCCGCCAACGGTTTCGACCAGCAGGTCGTCGCAGGCTTGCTGAAACAACGTGAGATTGGGCTGGTTTTCCAGGCGCGTGCGGATCGCCTGTTTGTACAACACCCGGTCGGCCTGGGCGCGGGTCGCACGCACCGCCGGCCCTTTGCTGGAATTGAGGATGCGAAACTGGATGCCCGCTTCGTCGGTGGCCAGCGCCATCGCGCCCCCCAGGGCATCGACTTCCTTGACCAGGTGGCCCTTGCCGATACCGCCGATCGACGGGTTGCAACTCATCGCCCCCAGGGTTTCCAGATTGTGGGTGAGGAGCAGCGTTTTGCACCCCATGCGCGCAGAGGCCAATGCGGCCTCGGTACCGGCGTGCCCGCCCCCGACGACGATGACATCAAACTCGTCCGGGTGGGTATAGGAAATTGCGGCTGCCATGGGGTGTGCAAACGGGGTGTGCAAAAGTGGTTGCGGTCAGTCCAGGTGCGATCAGCCCAGGTTTCGGGGCGGACAGAGATCGTAAAAGAGCGCAGATTATACTCGCGCGCCTCTTGTTTCAGAACCGGTTGGCACTGTTTCACGTGAAACAGCCATGCAATCAGCACTTTGTGTGCAGCCCTCCTGGTCCGGCAGGTCTGGGACACTCCAAATCGGGCAATACCCGACCGAGCCGCTTGATGAAGCTTGGCGTGCTGCCGATCAGGCTGGGCGAGAGCGTTTCACGTGAAACGCACCACTCGCCCCGACGATGGGCAAGTACCGATCAGCGGGTGCCGATACCGGCCCCGCCGTTCTTCATGGCAATGCGCTGTTTGGTATCGACTGCCTTGCCATTGCGAATTTCCAGGACCTGCAGTTCCTTTTGCTCCCTGTTCTGCACCAGCATGGCCTTGCTGTCCGGGTTGAAGGCAATACCCTGCGTCCATACTCCGGTCGACACCTTCGAGCTGTAGACCAGTTTCTTGCCTACCACTTTGTAAAGTTTCAGCACGCCGAAAGCGTTGTAGAACGGCGAGGCGATTGGCTTGTTGCTGCCGTTCATTACCGTTACCGCCACCCAATTGCCGTCCGGGCTCATGGTGATGCCCTCCGGCGTCTGGCCGACGCTGACGGTATCGACCACGCGCGGTGGATTAAGCGACAGGGTCAATCACGCTGACCGTATCCGCATCGCCCTGACTCATGCCGATGTTGGCAACCACCGCCAGGTTCCCCTTGCTGGAAATCTGCACGCCGTAGGGGCGCAACCCGGAGAAAATGTCGCGCTTGGTATAGGTCACGCCGGTTTGCTCGATCGCCAGCATCGAAGTACGGCTATCGCCATCTCGCGTCACCAAGGCAAAACGGCCACCCGGGCTGATCGAGACGCCAGAGGGGCCCGATTTCTCGTTGCCGAACTCGACCTTCCCGAGCGACGTCAGCGTCTTGCCCTCAATGGCGTATACCGACACGGTTCCTTCTTCCCGATTCGCCACCAGCGCCAGGTTGCCTTTCGGCGAAATCGCGACGCCCGCCGGTCCCTTGCCGGTTTCAACCGTGGCAATCACGACTGGCGGCTTGGCCGTCAGGTCAATCACCGACATGCGGTTGTCCGGCACCTGCCTGGGTGGGTCGGAGTTATCCAGCTTCATGTTGGCCGTCACCAGCGCGATGCTGCCGTCGGGGGTCACCGCAGCGGAGGTGGGCGGGCCGACAATCGACGTCGGCGCTTCAATCTCGTGCAGGAGTTTCGGTGGCCTGGCCTTCAGGTCGATGATCGCCACCATATCCGGATTGCTCGGCACCGTCTTGACGACGCCGTTCTCCATCCTTACCTTGCCCTCATTGGCGGAGACGGTAATTTGCCCTATCGCCGGCTGTATCGCAAATGGCGCTGCCAACATCATGACTGCGGCCAGCAATGCAGCGCAAAGTGTGGTCTTTTTCATCCGTTCCCCCCTGATTATTCGAAGTGATGGCAGGCCATGGTGAAGTACCAACGCTGAGGCGAGCCGGATACTCACGCCCCCCCGCACCCTGCTGCTGCCGCGCAGTATGCACCGGCCCAAAGAGAAAGGCCACTCTTGCGAGCGGCCATTCCTTATTTCAAACGCCAAACTACGTTTTGCCGGCAGTCTTACGCCGCCAGTCTTGTCTCCAACACCTTCCTCTTCTGAATCAGTTCGTCAGGCACGAAGCCTTCCAGTTTCTTGAACAGCTCGTCATGCATGCCCAATTCGGCCTGCCACTCACCCTTGTCCAGCGACGCCACAACTTCATACTTGTCAGCACCGAACGTCAGACCCTGCCAGTGCAAATCTGCATATGCCGGTGTAAATCCCAGGGCGGTTTCCTGTGCCGTGGCCTTGCCTTGGCAACGCTCGACCACCCACTTGAGAACGCGCATGTTCTCGCCGAATCCCGGCCAGACGAACTTACCCTCCGAATTCTTGCGAAACCAGTTGACCTGATAGATTTTGGGCGGCTGGCTGATGGTCTTGCCGATATTGAGCCAATGGCGGAAATACTCACCCATGTTGTAGCCGACAAAGGCAATCATCGCCATCGGATCACGCCTTACCACACCCTGCTTGCCAGCAATGGCTGCGGTAGTCTCCGAACCGAGGGTCGCCGCTTTATAGACGCCATCCACCCAGTCACGTGATTCAACGATCAGGGGTGCCGTATCCGAGCGCCGGCCGCCAAACAAGAAAGCGGAAATCGGCACGCCGTTCGGATCGTCCCACTCTGCATCCAGCGATGGGCAGCGGGTGGCAGGTACGGTGAAGCGTGAATTCGGATGGGCGGCCAGACGCACGCAGTCCGGGGTCCACTCCTTGCCCTGCCAATCCGTCAATTTCGCCGGCGGCACGTCGGTCATGCCTTCCCACCAGACATCACCGTCAGGCGTTTCGGCTACGTTGGTGAAGATGGTATCGGCTTCAATTGCCTTCATGCAGTTCGGGTTGGACTGGTAGTTGGTACCAGGAGCGACACCAAAATAGCCCGCTTCGGGGTTGATGGCATACAGGCGGCCATCTTTCCCCGACTTGAGCCAGGCGATATCTTCACCAATCGTCGTGACCTGCCAGCCTTCGAAGCCTTTCGGGGGCTGCAACATGGCAAAGTTGGTCTTGCCGCAAGCCGAGGGGAAGGCTCCGGTCACGTAAGTCTTTTCGCCCTGGGGATTGGTCACGCCCAGAATCAGCATGTGCTCGGCCAACCAGCCCTCGTCGCGCGCCATCACCGAGGCGATGCGCAAAGCAAGACATTTCTTGCCCAACAGGGCATTGCCACCATAGCCGGAGCCATAGCTCCAAATCTCACGCGTTTCCGGGTAGTGGACGATCCACTTCTGCTCGTTGTTGCAAGGCCAGCGCACATCCGCTTGGCCCGGGGCCAGCGGTGCCCCAACCGAGTGCATGCAGGGCACGAAGTAGCCATCGCTGCCCAACACGTCATACACGGCGCGGCCCATGCGCGTCATCAACTTCATGTTGACTGCTACGTAAGGGCTGTCGGAAAGCTCGATGCCAATTTGGGCAATGTGCGAACCCAACGGGCCCATCGAGAACGGCACCACATACATGGTCCGCCCGCGCATGCAGCCATCAAACAGCTTGCCCATGGTGGCGCGCATCTCGGCCGGCGCCACCCAGTTGTTCATCGGGCCTGCGGCGTCTTTGGTTTCCGAGCACACAAAGGTACGCTCTTCCACCCGCGCTACGTCCTGCGGATCAGACAGGGCAAGGTAGGAATTGGGCCGCTTGGCAGGATTGAGCTTCTTCAACATGCCAGTGGCGCACATCTCCGCCATCAAACGGCTGTATTCCTCGTCCGACCCGTCGCACCAGTAGATGCGATCCGGCTTCGCCAGTGCTGCCATTGAAGCGACCCAATCCTTGAGTTTGGCATGCTTGACGAAAGCCGGTGCCTGGCCCAGGTTGTTCAGTTGTGCACTCATCCGCGTTCCTCAAAGAGAAAGATGGATAGGGTCTGGAGGGGAAAGTCGCTGCAGCGGAACTAAGGGTTGGTTCGGCCGGCTTCGGGTGTCTCAAATTAGGTTTCTGACCCGGGGAGATACCCTACTTTGCAGTCTCGCTTTCCGCTTCAGGGAGACCCCACATTGAAAAGGTGGGCGACTGTACCACAACGCTTTACCGCTGTAACGCACAAATGAAATGCCTTGCCGCATTGTGAAAAGACGCAAAATCAGCGCGGATGCGGCCCAGCCCCACCCCCCGGTTTAAGCGTAATGCGGCACTGAATCGGCCAGGCTGCCGTAAAGCTTGCACATGCGCTGGCGCCAACCGGCAATCGGGTCGGCTTCGTCCAGGAACACAAACGGGCTGATGCAACGGGCCCACTGAAACGCGCCAAATACGATGTAATCCGCATAGGCGGGAGCCTTGCCCGAGACGAAAGGCTGGCCGCGCAACAGTTCGCGCAATACCGTCAACACCCGCTTCAATTCCTGCTCGTGCTTATCGCGCTCACCGTGCATCTCCTCGATGGTTTTACCTAGACGCTGCTCGCGCGAAGTGCGGAAATACTCGCGGTCATCCGGGTGAACGTGGTCGTAAATATCCTTCACCAGCACCGGGTGCAACTGCATATCACACCACTGGTTGACGAAGCGCGTCCCGCCGCCCAGCAGCAAGGGCCGCTCCTGGTAGTAGTTCTCGTCCAGATACTTGGCGAACGCCCGGGAATCGCTCACCACTTCGCCAAAATCGACCAACACCGGCACCAGCTTGGTGTTGGCGAAGGCAATCTTCTCCTTGTCGGTGAACTTCACCGGCACCGTCTCGTACTCGAGGCCTTTGTGCGCCAGCGCCATGCGAATGCGCCAGCGCCATGCGAATGCGCCAGCAATAGGGCGACATGCGCCGATCATCGCGCGCTACCAACTCATACAAAAGGCGGTCCGACTGGCTATTGGCAGGTCAACTCCCTCGCAAACATCAGGGCAAATTATCGGTTGAAAGTACTTCATCCGGGTACCAACGCATACGTGGTGGTGGCATGGCCCACCAGGCGCTCGTCACCGACTGCCCGCATCTCGATATCACCAAACACCAGGCTCTTGCCGAGCTTGAGCACCCGCGCCACCAGTTCAACATCGGTATTGGCCACCGGCCGCATGAAGCTGGTGTTGAGCGATGCGGTTGCCATCGGCCGCAGACCGCCCAATGCTGAGGAAATTGCGATCACCATGGCAGAATCGGCCGCACTCATCAGGGCCTGACCGCACACAATCCCGCCGACCCGCACCAGCGAGGGATCAAACGGCAACACCAATGTAGCGCTGGCGGCATCGCATGCATTCACGCGCAGCCGGAGCGCCTGAACCCAGGGCGCAAACATCTGATCCAGAATGGCCTGCCCTTCAAGCGGTGTCATACGTTACTCCCGTACCGATGGAAAAACGGTGTAAAAAAGGAAACCGACTGGTGCGATGCGAAAGAAGTACCAACACAGCGGATTTAGCGCGTCGCCACGATGAACAGACGCCGAAACGGAAACAGCGTGGAACCATCGGCGCGGCGCGGGTAGGCCGCATTGGTCCGCGCACAGTAATCAAGCCAGAACCGTTGGTGCAAGTCATTCTCCGCGCCGAGGCCGGCCTCGCGAGAGAGTGCCTTGAGCCCCTCCATCACCGGAATCAGCGCAGTACCCTTGGTCCATTCCGCCACGGCATTCTCGCCATGCAGCACATGCTGGTAGATCGACTCCCACGTGTCCAATTGGCTCGTCAGCGGGCGGATCCAGTCGTAGTACTGTTCCGGTGCAGCCACCGGCGAGTGCAGTTTGACGGCATCGATGCGGGCGCGATCCGGCCCGGTCAACCCCAGGGCATCGAGCGCCTGTTCCATCGCAACATGCGAGGGGGCGGCAAAGTTGCGTGGCATTTGTACCGCCACCACCCCGCCGGCCCGTAGTTGCTTTACCAGGCGCGGAAACAGCACATCGTGATCCGGCAGCCAGTGCAACGCCGCGTTCGAGTAAATCAGCTCCACTGGCGTATCCGCTTGCCACGCACTCATGTCCGCTTCCAGCCAGCGCACGGTGGACAATCCTGACTCGGCTGCACGCGCCTTCTCAAGCATCTCGGCCGAGCCATCTACCCCGGTCACCTGCGCATGGGGCCAGCGTTCTGCCAAAAACCGCGTCACGTTGCCCGCCCCGCAGCCCAAGTCCACGATACGCGCCGGAGCCTGCAAAGGGATTTGCCCCAACAGGTCGAGCGCCGGCCGCAGGCGTTGGTTGCCAAACTTCAGATACTGCGTCGGGTCCCAACTCATGCTGCCTCCTTATTAAACCGGCGAAACACCCAACCGCTCACCGTCACCAATATTGCCATGCGCGTGACATGAACCGCCACCACCAACGGCACTCCCAGTTGCAGCACTTTTGCCGTAATGCTCATCTCCGGCATGCCGCCGGGCACCAGCGCCAGTATCGCCGTGGTCCAGTGAATGCCGGTAAACCAGCCCATGCCGACGGCAAAGGCCGAGGCCATCAGCAGAACACCAGCGTCGCCACACTCGCGGCCATGAGAAATCACGGTGCACTACGGAAGAAATCCTGCTTAAAGCGCGACCCGAGCGCACAACCAATCATCAGCTGGCCAAAGTTACTCAACCAGCCGGGCGTGGCCGACCAGATCACGCCGGAACCGGTCAACACGATAGTTGCAAACAGCGGCCCGAGCACAAACCCGTTCGGCACCCCGATGCGCTGGGCTAGCCAGGCCGCCAGCAATGCCACGCCAAGCAATTTGGCCAAACCGGCGTACTCGACCAATTTGGGCCCCGGTGTGTACACGTCGGCACCGTGGATGCCGGCATAGGCATAGATGAACGGAATGGTCAGTACGATGATCAGGATGCGCATGCTCTGGGACACCGCCACCAGATCCTGTCGCCCATGATTGCGCCCAGCCAGATTGGACATCTCGGAGGCTCCGCCAGGCACGCACGCAAAAAATGCCGTGGCGCGATCGAGCACCATCGGCTGAGCCAGGCGCGCCAGCACCCGGCCGCTCAGCCAATCAACAACGCAAATACGCCCGCAAGCGCCATCCAGGGCAGATAACGGCCCACGATGCGCAACATTTCGGCGGTGAAATACAGGCCCGGCACGGTGCCAATCACCAACTGCCCACCACCCCGGAAACCGGGTGGGGCATTCACCGCGACCCCGCGCCACTTGGCCAGCGCCATCACCAGGAGCGGGCCAATCATCCATGGAATCGGCGTTAGCGCCCAGGCGCACAAGGCACCGGCCGTAGCGCATAAGCCGACGGCAGTCCACTCCGCCTTGCCCATCATCTGCCCCAACTCCAGCCGCCTCATTGGCCAACCCTGCGGCCACCACTTGAACAGGCTCAGAATCTCACTCCGGCCTGATCTTCGCTTCGCGCACGACCCGGCCCCATTTTTCCGATTCGCTCGCAATCAGGGTGGCAAACTCCTGGGCTGAGCCCCCCGCCACTTCATTTCCCTGGGAAGTAATGCGTTCGCGCATGTCCGGCTCCTTCAACGCACGGTTCACAGCATCATTGAGCTTGGCGATAATCGCCGCCGGCGTACCTTTTGGCACGATGACGCCCTGCCAGTTCAGCACCTCAACCTTGGGGAAGCCGACTTCGGCAAAAGTCGGAATGTCGGGGAACTGCGGCAGGCGTTTGGTCCCAGTCATGGCAAGGGGCCTCAACTTGCCGCTGGCAATCGACGGCGCTGCGGCATACATCTGCTCAAACATCATGTCGACGTTACCGGCCATCAGGTCGGTGGCCCCGGGGGCACCTCCCTTGTAAGCCACGCTGATGATGTCGAGCCCGGCGGCCTGCTTGAACAGCTCCGCCGAAAGGTGGTGTGACCCGCCGATGCCGCCATTGGCTGCCGTCAGCACACCTGGCTTGGCTTTGGCGGCGGCCACCACATCCTGAACAGTTTTATAAGGCGATTTCGGATTGACCATCAATACCAGCGGGCCACGTTCGATCAACGCCACTGGCAGGACGTCGGTCTTCGGATTGAAAGGCAAGCTCTTGAACATGGCCGCGTTGACCGCCAGCGGTGCGAAGTTGCCCATGCCGATGGTGTGGCCGTCCGGCGGTGCTTTGGCGATGAAATCGGTGCCAATGTTGCCACCGGCACCCGCCTTGTTCTCGACAATCACCGGCTTGCCCAGAATCGTCGACAGCTTCTGCGCTATCTGCCTACCGCGAATGTCGCCATTGCCACCTGCGGCATACGGCACGATGAAGGTAATGTTCTTGGCCGGATATTCCTGCGCCACGGCCACACCTGCGTTCACCGTCAAACAGAGGGACACCAGCGGGATCCAACGTATCACTTTCCTCATTTGCCTTCCTCCTCCCAAAATTGACACCATCCACTTCAGCATTGTCCCTCCGGGCCGGCAGTTATACGAACCTACTTGCCAATGCAGAACCGGCCGAAAATCTCGCCCAACAGGTCGTCTGCAGAAAACTCCCCGGTGATGCGATTGAGCGCCTCCTGCGCCAGGCGCAGCTCTTCGGCAAACAGCTCAAGCACCACGCAATTCGGTTGGAGATGCGCCACGGCAGCCTCGACACGACCCGAGGCCTCCCGCAACGCATCCAGATGCCGCGTGCGCGCCAGGATCACGTCTTCGCCCGCGCCCTCCAGACCAGCCCGCCGCACCAATTCCGCCCGCAACACATCCAACCCGGCCCCGGTCTTGGCCGAAATGCGTACCCATTCACCCTCGACACCCGGCGCCTCACCGGTCGCATCAATCTTGTTGACCACCGTAAGGTGGGGGACGCCGGGCAGCAACGCCGCACCGACATGCGTATCGTCCGTTTGTTCCCCAGCCACCACCATCCGCAGCACCAGATCGGCCTTGGCCACAGCATCGCGGGTACGCTGCATGCCGGCCTGCTCCACCATGTCTTCACTATCGCGCAACCCAGCGGTGTCAATCAGGTTGAGCGGCATGCCTTCAATCGTGATGACGCGCTCAATCCGGTCCCGGGTGGTTCCCGGAATGGCGGTCACGATCGCCACCTCCTCACCCGCCAACGCGTTCAGAAGCGAGGATTTGCCCACGTTGGGTCGGCCCACCAGCACCACATTCAAACCGGCGCGTAGCCGCGCGCCTTGGGTCGCTCGTTGAAGAATGGCTCCAAGAACCATTCTCAGGCTTTCCAGCCGTTCCCAGGCATGCTCCCGCTTGAGGAAATCAAGCTCCTCGTCGGGAAAGTCCAGGGTGGCCTCCACCAGCATGCGCAGCGTGACCAGATCGTCCCGCAATTGGTACACCTCCCTCGAAAAGGCGCCTTCGAGCGAGCGCACGGCCGCCCGCGCAGCTTGCGCTGAGGCCGCTTCGATCAGGTCGGCCACGCTTTCCGCCTGCGCCAGGTCAATCTTGTCGTTCAGATAGGCGCGGCGGGTAAATTCCCCCGGCTCGGCCAATCGACAGCCCAGTTCGATGCAGCGCGCCAACAGCAGGCTCAATACCACCGGCCCGCCATGACCCTGCAGTTCGAGCACATCTTCGCCGGTATACGAATGCGGGCCCTTGAAAAACAGCGCCAGCCCGGAATCAATCGCGAGGCCCTTCGCATCGCGAAACGTTGCCAGCGTGGCTTGGCGCTGAGCCGGAATCCTGCCGATCACACCCTGGGCCACCTGCTGCGCACCAACACCGGAAACTCGCACCACCCCAACGCCGCCTCTGCCGGGTGCAGTTGCAATGGCCGCAATCAGCTGGGTCAACTCGCTTGAACGCATGGCGCTATTGTGAATCCATCAAAGACGAAATGAAATGGCGCGCCAAAATGAAAAAGCCGCCATCGCGGCGGCCTTTCAAAGAGACTTCGCTTGCCTCAACCCTTCTTTTTCTTGTCCGGATCCACGCCCGATTCGATCATCTTGGTGATCTGCCATTGCTGCGCAATCGACAGAATGTTGTTGATCACCCAATACAACACCAGACCGGCAGGAAAGAAGAAGAAGAATATCGAGAATACGATCGGCATGATGGTCATCATCTTGGCCTGGATCGGATCCGGTGGCGTCGGGTTCATCTTGGTCTGGATGAACATCGATACCGCCATGATGATGGGCAACAGGCCTACCGGCATGTTGAGGCCCGGAATCGTTCCAAATAGCGTATCGGGGGCGGACAAATCGGTAATCCAGCCGTAGAACGGTGCATGGCGCATTTCTACCGAGGCCAGGAGCGTCCAGTAAAGCGCAATGAACACGGGAATCTGGATCAGGATCGGCAGGCAGCCGCCCAATGGGTTGATTTTTTCTTCCTTGTACAACTCCATCATCGCTTGGTTCATCTTCATCCGGTCATTGCCGTAGCGCTCGCGCAGGGCAGTCAGGCGCGGTGTCACCTTTTTCATCCGGGCCATCGATTTATAGGACGCTGCCGATAGTGGGAAAAACGCCGCCTTGATCAGGACCGTCAGGGCGATGATCGCCAGACCCCAGTTGCCGAGCACGCTGTGCAACCACTTCAAGAGTTCAAACATCGGCTGCGCGAGGATGGTCAGCCAGCCGTAATCCACCACCAGGTTCAGACCCGGCTGCACCTTCTCCAGATAGTCCTGGTCCTGGGGGCCGGCAAACAGGCGTACATCAAATTTGAGCGTGGTGCCAGGGGCTGCGGTACCGGCCGGTACGATCATGCCGGCCGAATAGAGGTTCTCGGCCACTTTCTTGGTGTAGAACTCGCGCACCACATTGTTCCAGTTGGTCCCCGGCCCTTCTTTGGGTGGTACCCAAGCCACTGCAAAGTAGTGCTGGATCATGCCGGCCCAGCCGTCGGGTGCGGGCTTGATCGGCACCGGTTTGGCCTTTTCAATGTCGCCATAATCCTGTTTCAGGAATTTTTCCTTGTCACTGAAAAATGCCGATCCGGTGTAGGTTTGCAGGAACTGCGAATCACCATCCGGCGCCTTGCCGTTACGTACCAATTGCAGGTAGGCGGAAGGGGCTATCGGCGTGGCACCACCATTGACGATCTCGTAGCCCACATCAATGACGTAGCTGCCACGGGTAAAGGTATAGGTTTTGGCCACCTTGATGGCCCCCGCCTGGGCTTCCATGCGCACGGCCACCTTGTTCTCGCCAGCCTTGAGTTCCATTGCGCCGGCAGGCAAGCTGAACATGGTCTTGTGGGTCGGCAATTCGACCCCCGCTGCCAGCAGCCCGGTTTGCGCAAAATAGCTGTGCTGCGGCCCGAGCATGATGAAATTCTTGGTCTTGTCGAGCGTACTCTTGTGCTGCAGGAACTCCAGATAGCGCAGATCGCCGCCTTCGCTGACGATTTCTGCCAGCAAAACGTCTGTTTTCACGGTGACCTTGGCTGTTGCCACCGGCGCCACGGGTGCCGCTGGAACGCCAGGAGCGGCGCTTGCCGGAACGCCGGCAGGCGGGATGGCCAACGGCGCGCTGGGGACCGGTACGCCGGCCGCCGGGATCGACGATCCACCCGCGGACCCCAAACCAGTCGATGCAGCAGCCACTTCGGGTGCTTTCAGCTTGGCCTGCTGCTTTTGCCAGGCGTCCCACAACATCACCAGTGAAAAGCTGAAGATGAAAAACAGAATCAGTCTACGGGTGTCCATGGGCAACTTTGTGGGTGAGGTACGAGGTGAACGGTCTGAAAACGGGTGAAAGCGCGTTCAAGGCTGCGTTTTCGCGGCACGCGAATCGGCCTTGGGCGGCACCGGATCATATCCGCCCGAGTGCCAGGGATGACAGGAACAGACGCGCCTGATCGACAGCCAGCTGCCTCCGATCGACCCATGGGACTGCAGCGCTTCAATCGCATATTCGGAACAGGAGGGCTCGAAGCGACAGTTGCGACCCAAGAGCGGGCTGATCGCATACCGGTAGCCCTTCATCAGCAAGACGAGCGCAGTCTGCATCATCGCGGCAGGCCCTGCCACAACGCCTGCAACTCCGTGTACTGCGCGCGCCGATCCAGCTGCGCCACGTTGGCATTCAAGCGCAACACGACGTCAAGCGAAAGACCCGCCTCTTCGCGCTGCCACGCGTCAAACAACGCGCGAACCTGCCGTTTGACCAGGTTGCGGCGAACCGAAGTACGCGCATGCTTTTTGTAAACCACGAGGCCCAATCTGGCTGACGGCAGGTTGTTTCCGCGCCAATGAAGGGAGAAATGCGCGGAACGGCGCCGTTCGCGGCTTTGCAATACGGCGCCGAAATCGTCGCCGGACAACATAATGTGGGAACGTCAGACAGCCAGACGCTTGCGGCCCTTGGCGCGGCGCGCAGCGATCACGGCGCGACCGCCTTTGGTCTTCATGCGAACCAGGAAGCCGTGGGTACGCTTGCGGCGGACGACGGAAGGTTGGTAAGTGCGTTTCATGGCAATGCCTTAAGAAAAGAGAATGCGGGATAACGATCAGGGAGGTTCATTTCCGGCTCAAAATTAAGTCCACCCGCACCAACCTGGCCAAACCCCGATGCGTGGCACTGTTAACCGGCTTAACCGGCCGCCACCCGCTTCTACTGGTGCCTACCCCCGCCACTGAACTGACAAGGCGTTGGCACGCAGTGATTAAGTTTTGAGCGAAACCCAATATTAGACACTAAATTTGACTTTCGCGTCAACGAAATCGGCCGCTTTTGGCATACCGCTACGCCTCGTGCCCTGTGGATAACCGAGTAAAATTCGCCCCTTGTTGCGGGTCGGGTTTGGGGGTGCGCAGGCACCTTCGGCATCGCTTTGGCGCTACGGTATGGTTACTGACCGACGCGCTGAAGAATACCCCTCCCGCTCACCGCCCACTTTCTGCACCCTCTCTGTGTTGTTGCATTCACCCTCCGCAAAGCCCGCCTGATGCCAGCATCCAAGACACACTCCTCGCTGCCGCTCGTGCCTGACGAAACCTTGACCGCGGCAGCGTTTTGGAAATCCTGTTCCGACATCTTCGCCAAGGAATTGCCCAAGCAGCAGTACGAAACTTGGATCAAGCCCTTGGGCGTGCGCGATGACACTCGCGCCTTGATTGACGGGATTGATCTGGTGGCACCGAACCGCTTCGTCCAGCAGTGGGTCAAGGACCGGTTTGCCGACCGTCTGACCGCGATGGCAAACCAGTTCTGCGGCCAATCCATCCAGATCACCATTACCTACACGGCGCCCGCCCGCAAGACCACCGGTGCCGTAAACACCCCGCACACACACACCACACACGAAACCCCCGCACCGTCGGCCGTCTCCCCTTCTGCAGGGCATTTCGAACGTACCCGATTAAACCGCGACCATACTTTTGCCAGCTTCGTCACTGGCAAAGCCAATCAACTGGCACGTGCTGCCGCGCTCCAAGTTGCCGAAAACCCGGGTAGTTCCTACAACCCGCTGTTTCTGTACGGTGGTGTAGGCCTCGGTAAAACACATCTGATACAAGCCATCGGCAACCATGTCTTCAGTGTGCATCCGGAAGCCAAGATCCGCTACGTCCACGCCGAACAATACGTAACCGATGTCGTCCGCGCGTACCAGAAGAAAGCCTTTGACGAGTTCAAGCGCTACTACCACTCGCTCGACCTGTTGATCATTGATGACATCCAGTTCTTCAACGGCAAAAACCGCACCCAGGAAGAATTCTTCTACGCGTTCAATGCACTGATCGAAAGCCATAAACAGGTCATCATTACTTGCGACACTTATCCGCGTGAGATTCCGGGTATTGAAGATCGCCTGGTGTCACGCTTTGGCTGGGGGCTGACAGTTGCCATCGAACCGCCAGAACTGGAGATGCGGGTTGCCATTCTGCTCAAGAAAGCGGAGAGCCACGGCATCGACCTGCACGAGACAGTTGCTTTCTTCATCGCCAAACACCTGCGTTCCAATGTGCGTGAACTGGAGGGGGCCCTGCGCAAGCTGATTGCATACTCGCAATTTCATGCGCACAGCATCACCCTGGAAGTCGCGCGCGATGCGCTGCGCGATCTGCTGCGCGTGCAAACCCGCGCCATTTCGATCGGCAGTATTCAGAAGACCGTGGCCGACTTTTATCGCGTCAAGGTGCCGGAGCTGTTTTCCAAGAAGCGTACCGCTGACCTCGTCAAGCCACGCCAGATTGCAATGTATTTCGCCAAGGAATTGACTTCGCTATCGCTTCCCGAAATTGGTGAGGCCTTCGGTGGTCGTGACCACACAACAGTCCTTCACTCAGTTCGCAAAATTTCCGAAAATCGCAAGACTGACACCCAACTGAACCACGAACTGCATGTCCTTGACCAGATCATCAAGGGCTGAACCCATTTTTCTACCTGATAACCCTGTGTATAGCGTGTGGATGGATTGTGAATAACCCTGCTTTTGAATCGTGACCAAAAACTTATCCACAATCATGTGCAAGGTTCCCCACAGGGTTGCTATCGCTCGTCAGCCCGGTAACCCCATGATCTAGAAGGTGCTTGGCAAGTTATCCCCTTGTACACAGGCTCCTATTAATTACTACTAATTAAAAGGAATAAAACATGCAATTAGTCTCTGCCGAACGCGATGCGCTTCTCAAGCCCATCCAGACCGTCAGCGGTATCGTTGAACGCAGACACACATTGCCAATCTTGTCGAACCTCCTGATCCGCAAGGTAGGCAGCGAACTCTCGTTCCTGGCTACCGACATTGAAGTCCAAATTTCAACCAAGGCAGACGGCGGCCCGGGGCAGGACGCAGCCACCACGGTGGCAGCGCGCAAACTGCTCGACATTCTGCGCGCTCTTCCTCCGGGCCAAGTGGCACTGGAGTTGAATAACAAGAAACTGAACATCAAGTCCGGCAAATCGCGTTTTGCGCTGCAAACCTTGTCTGCCGACGATTTTCCGACCGTGGCACAAGCAACGGATTTCAAGGCGGGTTTTTCGGTTTCACAAAAAGCCCTCAAGTCCTTGCTGGCGTTGGTGCAGTACGCCATGGCACAGCAAGACATTCGTTATTACCTTAACGGGCTCTTGTTGATTGTTGAAAAAGGCAGCCTGAAGGTTGTTGCGACCGATGGTCATCGCCTGGCGTTTGCAGTGTTGCCGGTCGATGCGCCAGTCGACAAACAGGAAGTGATCATTCCGCGCAAGACTGTGATTGAACTGGAGCGCTTGCTGGAAGACAACGATGATCCAATTCGCCTGGACATTGCTTCCAACCAGGTTCGTTTTCAGTTTGGCAACGTGGAATTGGTGTCAAAGCTGGTGGAGGGAAAATTTCCGGATTACAACCGGGTGATCCCCAGCGGCTACAAGAACGCGTTTGAAATCAATCGTGAGGAACTGATTGGTTGTCTCACGCGTGCGGCCATTCTGACCAATGAGAAGTTCAAGGGTGTGCGCTGCATTGTTGGTGACAACAGTTTGAAGATCAGCTGTACGAATACTGATCAGGAAGAGGCACAGGAAGAAACCGAAATCGCCTACACCGGCGATGTCATCGACATTGGTTTCAACGTCACCTATCTTCTGGATGTCCTCAACCATTTGCGTACGGAAAAGATCAAGGTAGCGCTCGGTGATGCCAACTCCAGTGCCTTGATCACCGGTGGTGAAAACGCCGACTTCAAGTACGTCGTGATGCCGATGCGCATCTGAGGAAGGCAAGGTAAGGTTTGCCGTTCCGAGGCTGTTCTCGGGCGGCAGCTGCATCAAGAAAACTGCACCAGCATTGCTTCACTAGAGAAAAGAGCATGTCAGAACCAACCAGCCTCACTCCACAGCCAGTCATTACCCCATCCAGCGACGGACAGTATGGTGCTTCCAGCATCCAGATACTTGAAGGGTTGGAAGCTGTCCGCAAACGTCCTGGCATGTACATCGGTGATACCAGCGATGGTACCGGTCTGCACCACCTGGTGTTCGAAGTACTCGACAACTCGATTGACGAGTCGCTCGCCGGGCATTGCACCGAAATTCACGTCACCATCCACACCGATAACTCCATCTCGGTGACGGATAACGGCCGTGGCATTCCGACTGGCATCAAGTGGAATGACAAGCATGATCCGAAACGCAGTGCCGCAGAAATTGTGATGACGGAACTCCACGCCGGCGGCAAGTTTGACCAAAACAGCTACAAGGTTTCCGGCGGTTTGCACGGTGTCGGTGTGTCGTGTGTCAATGGTTTGTCCAAGTGGTTGCGCCTGGTGGTTCGCCGCGACGGCAAGGCGCACTGTATGGAGTTTGTGCGCGGCGTCCCGCAGCACCGTGAGATCGTAGAAAGCACCATGCCGGAGGGCATCGTCAACGGCATCGCTCCGGGTACCAAGGTGGTGACTTCGCCCATCAAGGTGACCGGCACGACAGAAAAGCGCGGTACCGAGGTGCACTTCCTGGCGGACGACGAGATCTTCAACAACATTGAATATCACTACGAGATCCTCGCCAAGCGTATTCGTGAACTGTCCTTCCTGAATAATGGGGTGCACATCAAGCTGACCGATCAGCGCACCTGCAAGGAAGAAAGCTTCGCCTTCGATGGCGGTGTGAAAGGTTTTGTCGAATACATCAACCGCACCAAGTCGGTACTGCATCCAAATATTTTTCACGTGACCGGTGAAACGCAGGCCGAGAACGGCCTGACCATTGGCGTAGAAGTATCTATGCAATGGAACGATGGCTACAACGAACAGGTGCTG
>SXGS01059556.1_pt1 | contig 20469 bp, 10 predicted proteins | sample 3174681 | NCBI WGS metagenome assembly SXGS01 (sample SAMN11356861, study PRJNA531348) | freshwater metagenome | isolation source: freshwater sample F1-80 | place: China: Fuxian Lake, Yuxi | collected 2017-12-25 | reverse complement strand
GCGTTGTGAGGCAGAAAGCCTCTAAACGCCCTGGCCAGTGCCGGAAAAGGCGCGTTCAAAGCTCGGCGGAATCACCTTAAACTCATCACTGAACCCGCTGTAATACTTTCGCAACGTTCTTGAGGTAAGAGGTGGAACGATTCCGACCGGGCATGCCAAAGGTGGGGGATAAGTCGGGAAGGTCGGGCGTCCGTGCGGTAAACAAGAATCCGGTGAAACCACGGACGCCCGGCTGAACCGGGCGGGCGGGCAGGCCGGCAGTTGCAATATGAATATCTTGAAGACAATGCCGTTGAGGCGAACGCCAAACCTCCTGTTGGGCTTCGCCAGATCAGAATCGACCGTGTCATCCAAGTCCAAACCCGAATCAAATATGAAACACATTTCTTCTCCACGACGCTCCTGCGGCGTCTCGCTGACAGGCATTTCCCTGGGACGACAGCGGGCGACGAGGCTCGGTTGCGGTGCGGCGTTCGAGTTCGCCAAACGGCTTGGAGCCTGTCTGAAAAAGGAGCGCGGCTGTGTCGAAGACCAGCCGCAGCGGGTTGAGAGTACGTCGATGCTCAGGAATGTCGGGGATGGCTGCGGCTGGTCGAGGACGACACAGCCGCGCTCCGGGGTTTTCAGTCAGGCTCTTAGTGTGCTGAGAACGCTGGCACTGCTCATGGCCTTGATGCTGCCCGCCGTGGCCCATGCGCAGTTCAACCACATCACCAACAACGGGACGATCACCATCACGGGCTACACCGGACCCGGCGGTGCGGTGTCCATCCCGGATACGATCAATGGCCTGCCGGTCACCAGAATCGGAAACGATGCATTTCGTGGGAATCGAAGCCTCACGAGCGTTGCGATTCATGAAAACGTCACAAGCATCGGGGACAGGGCGTTCCATGGCTGCACCAACTTGACGAGTGTCATGATTCCAAGCGGCGTCACCAATTTTGGGGGGGAAGCGTTCTTCGATTGCTCCAGACTGACGAGTATCACGATTCCCAGCGGCATCACCCGCATCAGTGGCTATCTGTTCACCGGTTGCGCCAGCCTGACGAATGTGACCATCCCTGACAGCGTCACAACCATCGTGTACGCTGCGTTCTCTGGTTGCACTAGCTTGAAGAGTGTTACGATGCCGGACAACCTCACTCACCTTGGGGAGCGTGTGTTCTACGGCTGCAGCAACCTGACGAGCGTCACGATTCCCAGCGGCATTACCAGCATCGGTGCCAATACATTCACTGGCTGCGCCAGCCTGACCAATGTCGGGATTCCCGACAGCGTCACTAGCATCGGGAGCGGTGCGTTCGAAGGTTGCGCCAGCCTGACGAACGTCACGATCCCCAGCGGCGTTACCAGCATCGGGAGCAGTGTGTTCGAAGGTTGCACCAGCCTTACAGGTGTCGTGCTCCCGAGCGGTCTCACCAATTTGGGGAGCTATGCGTTCCTCGGTTGCGCCAGCCTGACGAGTGTCACGATCCCCACCGGCGTCACCGCCGTCGAATGGGCATTGTTTTTCGGTTGCACCAGCCTAACGAATGTCACGATCCCCAGTGGCGTCACCAATTTGGCGAGCGATGCGTTCTACGGTTGTGCCAGCCTGACGGGTGTCACGATTCCGAGCGGCGTTACCAGCATTGGGAGTCGGACGTTCTCTTTTTGCACTAGTTTGAAGAGCGTTGCGATCCCCGACAGCGTCACGAGCATCGGGGGCGGGGCGTTCTATGGCTGCACCAGTCTGACGAGTATCACTATTCCCAGTGGCGTTTCCATTTTTGGGGACGATCTGTTCATCAAGTGCGTCAGCCTCACGAATGTCACGATCCCCGGCAACGTCACGAGCATCGGACGAGCGGCATTCTCATACTGCGGCAGCCTGACGAGTATCACGATTCCGAGCAGGGTCACCCGCATCGGTGACGGGGCGTTATATGGCTGCACTAACCTGGCAGCCATCACAGTGGATGCGAATAATTCTACCTATGCGAGCCTCGATGGAGTCTTGTTCGACAAGAGCCTGACCACCTTGATCCACTGTCCTGAGGGCAAACCCGGAAACTTTACGATCCCGGACAGCGTCACCAGCATTGAACCCTTTGCTCTCGCTCGTTGTGCCCGGCTGACGAGTGCGAACATCGGAAGCGGAATCACCAATCTAGCGAACCATGCGTTTTATGACTGCTCCAGCCTTGAGAGCGTGACCATCGCCAGTGGCGTTACCAGCATCGGGCTCTGCGCGTTCTGCGGTTGCACCACTTTGAAGAGTATTGAGATCCCCGACACTGTCACAATCATTGGGGACTCGGCGTTCTCCGGTTGCGCCAGCCTGACGAGTGTCACGATTCCCGGTGGCGTCACGAACATCGGGAGCTCAGTGTTCTATGGCTGCACCGGTCTGACGAATGTCACGATCCCCAACAGCGTTATTGGGATTGAGAGGTCTGCGTTCGCGTACTGTGCCGGCTTGAGGGCCCTCACTGTGGCTTCGGACAACCCAGTCTATAGCAGCATCGATGGGGTGCTGTTTAACAAAACCCAGGACACACTGTTCCGATGCACCGAGGGCAGAATCGGAAACTACACGATCCCCGACGGTGTCACCAGCATCGCCAGCGGGGCATTCTACCGCTGCACCAGCCTAACGAGTGTGACGATTGGTAACAGCGTCACCAACATCGGGGACAGGGCGTTCTTTGAGTGTCCCAGCCTGACGGCTCTCACCGTGGCTTCGGAGAACCCCGTCTATAGCAGCATCGATGGGGTGTTGTTTAACAAAAGCCAGGACACACTGATTCAATGCCCCGGGCGCAGAATCGGAAACTTCACAATCCCCGACGGCGTCACCAGTATCGCGAGCTCGGCATTCTACACCTGCACCAGCCTGACGAGTATCATGATCGGCAGCAGTGTCACCAACATTGGGTCCGAGGCATTCTACGGTTGCACCAGCCTGGCGAGTATCACGATCGGCAGCGGCGTCACGAGCATCGGACAATCGGCATTCTTATACTGCGGCAGCCTGACGAGTGTCACGATTCCGAGCAGGGTCACCCGCATCGGCGACGGGGCGTTCAATGGCTGCACTAATCTGGCAGCCATCACGGTGGATGCGGGTAATTCTATCTATGCGAGCCTCGATGGAGTCTTGTTCGACAAGAGCCTGACCACCTTGATACGCTGTCCTGAGGGCAAACCCGGAAACTATACGATCCGGGACAGCGTCACCCTGATCCAAGTTAGTGCGTTCCGGTACTGCATCAGACTGACGACAGTCACGATCCCAAGCAGCGTCACTAGCATCGGATACGGGGCGTTCGAACAGTGCATCAGCCTGATTAGTGTCACGATCGGCAGCGGCGTTACGAGCATCGGCGCCTACGCGTTCACAGACTGCATCAACTTGAGTGGTGTTTATTTTCAAGGAAACGCTCCCGGCATTGATTCCCGAGGCTTCTACCGTAACAACACTACAACCGTCTATTATTTGCCCGGAACCACCGGCTGGCGGACGACGTTCGGGGGCCGGCCGACTGCGGTATGGAAGCCACTGGTCCAAGCAAGCGATGCCAGCTTTGGTGTGCGGACGAATCAGTTTGGGTTCAACATCAACTGGGCGAGTGGCCGAACGGTCGTGGTGGAGGCTTGCGACGATCTGGCGAACCCCATCTGGACTCCGGTGGGCACCGTCACGCTCACAGATGGATCGTCCTACTTCGGCGATCCACAGTGGACGAACTTTCCGGCCCGCTTCTATCGCCTGCGCGGGTTGTGAACGCGGAGCGTTTCGGAACCTCCTGAACGAAATAGGGCAGGCAGGCCCGCTGGACGCGGCTGCGGAGCCGTCGCGGACCCAAAGCTCCCGTTGCTTTCCCACGCCGCGCGTGGTATCAACTAGCGCGCTCCAACAGGTTTCCGAACGGGCTTTCTTGCTCCTGCCCGTTTGCGCCGGGTTTGAGATGTTCCGGCCCTGATTCGCGCTCGCCTCCCGAGTGCGCAGTTCCGCCATCCGCCGTAACCTCTCGGGGCATTTGTTGTCTTATGAAAATGCCTGAATTGATGTTCCTCCGTCCGGTTGGCCTCGTCGCCCGTCTCCTGACCCTTGCCGCTTTCCTGCTGCCGATCGCCTCCTCGTTGCATGCCCAGTATTCCGCCGAGCGCGAGCCTATCGGGCCGTCGAGCCGCAAGACGGGCCTGGTCATCACGGAGATCATGTACAATCCCCGGCCCATCCCCGGTCTGGCGACGAACCTCACGCACGAGTTCATCGAGATCTACAACTCCAAGCCGTGGGCCGAGGACATCACCGGCTTCCGCATCTCGGGCAACGTGAACTACACCTTCCCCACCGGCACTGTGCTCGGGGCGAAACAGTATCTTGCCGTCGCGCGCGTGCCGGGGCTCATCGTCACGAACTACGGTGCGACGAACATTCTCGGACCTTGGCTCGGCGCGAGCACGAATCGTCTCTCGACGGAGCGCGGTCTGGTGCAGTTGCGCAACCGGCAGGGCGCGGTGGTGCTGGCGGTGAATTATCAGGATGGCCCGCCGTGGCCCGAATCCGCCGATGGTGCTGGGCATTCGCTCGTGCTCGCGCGGCCGTCGTATGGTGAGGACGAATACCGCGCCTGGTCGCAAAGCGATCGCGTGGGCGGTTCGCCGGGGCAGGCGGAGCCGAGCACGGCGGAAACGCTCGGGAACGTCTTCATCAATGAGTGGCGCAACCACAGCGATCCGGATGACTGGATCGAGCTCTACAATCACAGCAACGAGCCGGTGGACATTTCCGGCGCGTGGTTGAGCGACGATCCGATGACGAACAAGTTCCGCATCCCGGACGGCACGATCCTTCAGCCGCGCGGCTTCGCCTGGTGGAACCAGGACACGCTGCGCTTCGAGCTCTTCGCCGGCGGCGAGACGATCTTCTTCTGGAACTCCAACCAGACGCGCGTGATCGACGTGATCGATTTCCGCGGCCAGTCGAACAACATCTCCAGCGGCCGCTGGCCGGACGGCGGGCCGATCTCCTACGGCCTGAACTCAAACACCCGAGGCGCGCCAAACACCCGGCCGATGCGTTATCCGGTGGTGATCAATGAGATCATGTTCAACCCGATCTCGGGCGACGATGACGACGAGTACATCGAGCTCTATAATCGCGCCAATGGTCCAGTCAGCCTCGCCGGCTGGGAATTTGTCACCGGTATCCAGTTCACGTTCCCGACCAATTCCGGAAACACGATGATGCCGGCCGGAGCCTATTGGGTGTTGGCGAAGAATCCTACGAATCTGATGTCCATCTACACCAACCTCACGACCAACGTCGTCTTCGGTCCTTACACCGGCACGCTGGCCAACGGTGGTGAGCGCGTGGTGTTCACGGCGGCGGACTACGACCGCGTGCTAAGCGGCGGCGTGGAAGTGATCGAGAAACTTCCGGTGCCGGTCAGCGAGGTCATCTACGGCGACGGCGGCAAGTGGGGCCAGTGGAGCGACGGCCTGGGCAGCAGCCTGGAACTGATCGACACCGAGGCCGACGAGCATCACCCCGCCAGTTGGGCCGACAGCAATGACAGCAGCGAGAGCATCTGGACTTCGATCGAATACAACGGCCCTCCTGGCGAAACGCTGGGCTCGCCGATCAATGACAGCGTCATCCTGTTCCTCCAGGGCATCGGCGAGTGTCTGATCGATGAAGTCGAAGTCCGCGCCGACAACGGTCCGAATCTCGTGCTCAATGGAGGCTTCGAGGAAGGTTTGAACGAATGGTCGCTCCAGGGTTCCCACGATTTTTCGACGATCGAGAACGAAGGTTTCGCCGGGACGCGCAGCTTGCATGTGCGCGCTGGTTCACGAGGTGACAACCAGTCCAATCGCATTCTCTCCGCGCCCTTCGCCAGTCCGGTGCCGTCCGGCACGCAGACAATTTCCATCCGCGCGAAGGTCCGCTGGCTGCGCGGGCATCCCGAGTTCATGGTGCGCCTGCACGGCAGCGCGACGGAAGCCTACGGCCGCATGAACCTGCCCCGCCGCCTCGGTTCTCCCGGTGGCGTGAACAGCCGCCGGATCGCCAACGCCGGCCCGTCGATCTACAACGTCAAGCACACGCCCGTCCTCCCGGCGGCGAACGAGCCAGTCGTTGTCTCGGCGATCGTGAATGATCCGCAGGGGCTTTCCTCCGTCACGCTCCGTTACCGGATGGACCCGAGCCCGACGTACGCCGGAGTGACGATGCGTGACGACGGTGTGAGCCCCGACGCCGTGGCTAATGACGGCATTCTCACCGCGGCAATTCCCGGACAGGCCACCGGTGCCATGTCCGCGTTCTACATCGAAGCGCGAGACAATCAGAGCGCCATCGGCACCTTCCCTCAGGACATGCTGCCGCCGGCTGGCTTGAACCGGACGTGGCCGACGGACGCCATCGTGCGCGAGTGCATCGTGCGCTGGGGCGAAGTGCAGATGCCCGGCGACTTCGCGACGTATCACCTGTGGGTGACGGCGGTGAACTCGAACCGCTGGCACATTCGCGACACGCAGAACAACACGCCGGTGGACGGCACGTTCGTCTATAACAACAGCCGCGTGATCTACAACGCGCTACCGCTCTTCTCCGGCAGTCCGTGGCACCGCACGAACGCCTCCGCCGGTCCCGCCGGTCCGTTCCGCGTCGATTACGAGATGAACTTCCCGGACGACGAGCCGCTCCTGGGCGCGACGGATTTCGTGCTGAACAACCCGGGCAACCCGGATCGTTTCGTGGTGAGCGACGTGAGCGCGGTGGCCGAGCAGACGGTCTATCGCATCTTCGAGGGGCTGGGGTTGATCCACAATCACCGCCGCTACTTCCACATGTTCGTCAATGGCGACCAGCGCAGCCGCGCCTACGAGCGCAGCGGCAATTTCATCTTCGAGGATTCGCAGCAGCCCAACGGCGACATGATCGCGCAATGGTTCCCGGACGGCGGGGCAGGGCAGCTCTACAAGGTCGAGGACTGGTTCGAGTTCGAGCGCAACGGCTACGACATCGCCGCGTTCGACGATGCGGACCTCGTCCGTCACACGCGCCTCATCGACGGCCAGGAGACGTTTCTGCCGGGGCCGTATCGCTTCAAGTTCCGCAAGCGCTCCGTTGGTGTAGGCAACAGTGCGAATGATTACGCGCAGATCTATGCGCTTATCGACGCCGTCAGCCCGGCGGAGAATCCGGACACTACGACGCTCGATCCGGACGTGCTCGCCGCGTCGGTGAACTGGGAGGCGTGGATGCGGCACTTCGCGGTGCAGCGCGCCGTCGGCAACTGGGACAGCTACGGCTGGCAACGCGGGAAGAACGATTACCTGATCGGCACCGGCACCGGTTTCATCCACATGCCGTGGGACATCGACTACAGCCTTGGCCTCGGCCGTCCGTCCACTGAGCCGCTCTTCGGCACCAGCGATCCGCGCCTCGCAGTGATGTACAACAACCCCGCCATCCAGCGCGCCTACTGGCGGGCCTTTGAGGATCTGGTCAACGGCCCGTTTCGTAACGAAGTTCTCGATCCCTTCATGGACGAGCGCGTCGGCGCACTTGTCGCGAACAACGTGGACACAGATCTGGACGCCGTGGCACGCATCAAGACCTACGTCGGCGAGCGTCGTGCGTACATCCAGAGCCAGTTGGCGGCGGTCAGCGTTCCGTTCACCGTCAACGGCCCGACGAATTACAGCACGGCAGAGAATCTCCTGACGCTCGTCGGCACCGCGCCAGTTGCAGTGAAAACAATAACGCTCAACGGCCAAGCCTATCCGATTCTCTGGACCACGCCGACGAACTTCCTAATCCGCGTCGTCGTGAATCCCGGTGCGAACGACCTTTTGTTTCAGGCGATCGATCGTCTCGGCAATCCGCTGCCCGGCGTCACCTTTGCGATGGGGGTTGAATACACCGGCCCGGCTCCCGATCCGTCCGGATCTCTCGTCATCAGTGAGATACTCAGCACGCCCGCCGTCGCTGGGGCGCAGTTTATCGAGATCGTGAACCGTTCGGCTCAGAACTTCGACCTGCGCGCATGGCGCTTCGATGGACTCGGCCTGACGTTCCCCGCTGGCGCGATCATCACCAACCACCAGACCGTCGTGCTCGTGCGCGACAGGGCAGCGTTCGCCCGCGCCTACGGCACCATCCCGGTCTTCGCCGCATTCAATGCGAACCTCTCCTCGTCAGCGCAGCGACTTGTGCTCGTGCGCCCGACTGCTCTGGGCGATGAATTTGTGGACGGCCTCCGTTACGAAGGCCGCGCGCCCTGGCCGGTCACCACGAACGGTGTCTCGCTCCAACTCATCGATCTCACGCAGGACAACAGCCGTCCGCCGAACTGGACACTCGACAACGTTGCGAAGGCGACACCGGGCGTGGCGAATTCTGTTGCGGCGACGTTGATGCCGTTCGATGCGCTCTGGCTGAACGAAGTGCAGATCGAATCGCTCGTTGGCCCGCTCGACAACGCCGGCGAGATGGCTCCGTGGATCGAGATTCACAACTCCGGCCTCACGCCGTTGAGCCTCGATGGTTATTTCCTTGCGACGAACTACACGAGCAACCTCACCGAGTTCCCGCTGCCCGCCGGCATCACACTGGCTCCGGGCGAGCATCGTTTGTTATGGGCGGACGGCGAAGTCGGAGAAAGTTCCGGCAACGATTTGCACCTGCCGTTCAAGCTGGAGATCACCGGATCACTCGCGCTGGTGCGCGTGCCAGCCGGCCAGCCGGAAGTGGTCGATTACCTGAACTGGGATCACCTGACGGCGAATGTGAGCTTCGGTGCCGCGCCCAATGCGCAGTTGATCAACCGCGTCGATCTCCACAACCCCAGCCCCGGTGCGACGAACAATGAGCCGCCCATCCGCCTCTTCATCAACGAATGGATGGCGCGCAATTCCATCGGCGCACGCGATCCAGCTGATAACGCCGTCGATGACTGGTTCGAGCTCTACAACGCTGAGAACGTCGCGTTGGACCTCAGTGGGTATTATCTGAGCGACGACCTCGCGCAGCCCTTAAAGTATCGGATTCCGTTGAACGGCCAATACCGCGTTCCCGCCCGAGGCTACCTCTTGATCTGGGCGGACAACCAGACCAACCAGAACACCGGTGCCCGCTCAAACCTCCACGTGAACTTCCAACTCGGAGGAAACTCGGGCGCAATCATCCTTACCGCGCCCGACGGTCTCAGTGTCGTGGATGCGATCACCTACGGCTCGCAGACGAACGACATCAGCGAAGGGCGCTATTCCGACGGCGCGGCGGCCCGCTATTACATGTCCCTTTTCACCACGAACGTGACTCCGAGCGCGGCCAATTCCATTGCCAGCTTCAATTCGCCGCCGCGCTTCCCGGTGTTCCCGAACCGCTCCGTGCTTCCGGGCCAGTCCACGGGAACCCTCTCCATCCGCGCGAACGATCCGGACGGCAACATCCTGGTCTATGCGCTGGAGTCTGGGCCGGCCACTGCCGCAATTAATACTGCGGGGCTGTTCCGCTGGATCGTTCCGACCAACCAGCCCTACGGCGACTACACCATCCGTCTGCGCGTGACAGACAACGGCGTGCCTGCCAAGAGCGACACCGCATCGTTCATCGTCACCGTGCGCAGCGCCGGGCCAGTGGTCACACCTGTGGTCGTGCCGCCGACGATTCGATCGATCTTCAACGTCGATGGTCGCGCGTCATTCACCATTGGCACGCTCGTCGGTCACACTTATCGCGTGCTCTACGCGGATGACCTGGTGAATCCGGTCTGGGTGCAGATGGGCCGCGACTTCATGGCTGCGAATCCCTACGCGAGCATCACCGATCCCGGCGCGGTTCCGCAGCGCTTCTACCAGGTCATCCAACTCGACTGAGTCGGACCGGCTAAACTGAAACCATGTGGCTCGATGCAGGGCAGGCGTCTCGCCTGCCTTGCTTTCTGTCGCGTTGGGCCAGCCTCAGTGCCGGCCCTTGAGTTCCGGCGCGTCCGGTTCCGACTGCCTGATGAAGCGGCTGCAGATGAACAGGTAGAGGGCTGGGAGGCTGAAGCCTAGCATGACAATAAGGAGTTCGCTGAATCCGATCATAACCGTTGAGTTGGCGGACGGTGCCTTTCCCGGACCACCCGGGGCATCGGCTCGTCACGCGAATTGAACTTCATCCTGGCGACCGCGTTTCGCTTCGCGTCGATTGCTCAACTACAACCCTCTATTGCCTTCGGGCGACCTGTTGGGGAACGATTCGCGACCTGCATGATCATATCGCAAAGTCCCGCACTTGGGTTCGTCACCACCTCGTCTCCCATCGCGGGCACGGGAGCTTTCGCCAGCCGGGCGTTTCGTCGCGGTGAACGCATCGTCGAATACGTCGGCGAGCGCATCTCCAAGTCCGAGTCGCTCCTGCGCTGCGGGGCTGACAACAACTTCATTTTCCACCTCGACGAGGAATGGGACATCGACGGGTCGGTTCCCGGGAATCCGGCGCGCTTTCTGAACCACAGTTGCGCACCCAATTGCGAGGCCGTGTTGATGGACGGAGGCATCTGGATTAGCGCGCTTCGCAAGATTGCCGCAGGCGAGGAACTCACGTTCGACTACGGCTACGACCTCATCGACTACCAGGAACATCCCTGTCGCTGCGGCGCGTCCGGGTGTCCAGGCTACATCTTGGCTGCGGATCTGCGCGAGGAACTGGCGAAGCGGACTGCCGCAGCGCGCGGTGATGGCAATCCTTCGTAGGCGGAAAGCAAATCGCCCCGCACGGCAAGCCGGCGGGGCGGTGTGAAGGTCAGCACATGTCGCTGACTTTCGCGACACTCGACGCTCGCGCGCCGTGTCTCGCGTAAACTCTGGCATCAACCCGGACCAGGACCGCCGTGGGGCGACGGGTTGCGCGGGTTGTCGTGATTCGGCGGATGCGGGCCGTGATGGAACGGGCCGTGTTTGTCGTGTCCCTTTCCATGACCGCGGCCGCGGCCGTGCTTCGGCCCCTGGGCTTCGGCGACTTCGGGCAGGTCCACGCTCAGGAGCGCTACCTCGATGCGACCGTCAGGACGTTCAGTGAGGAGGACATTGGCGCTCAGTTCCTGTCCGACGACGACGTCGGTGAGGTTCTGTTCCTTGCCGGACTTGCTCACCCGGGTGCTGTCAGTGACCTGGAGCACATAGGTCAGGTTCTCGACCTGAAGGGTGATGGAGCGGCTGTATTTGTCCACGGCCACGACCTTGCCATTGAGCTGTGTCTGGACAGGCTTCTTGGAAGGCGCGGGTTTGGTGACTGCGGGAGCGGCTGGCTTATCCTCCGCCCGCACTTCAATTCCTCCAGCCAGCGTCAATAGCAGGCCGAGGATGACGGGTGTTTTGATTGCTTTCTTCATTGTGGTGTTGCGGTTCGTTTGGCGGGCCGCGCAAAGCGAATCCACTTCGCCTTCGCCGCCAGCCTGACTCGTTGTGTTGTTCAATGCCGAGTTCACTTCATTGGAGCTATCGGCAGGCTGGAGGAATTGATGAGTAAACTTTTCGTCCTCCCGCTTCACACCCGTCGCAACACCGCGACCAGGTTGTCCGCCACTCCGCAGTGCCGCAGCACCCCTTCGCCCAGTCCGTACAACCATCGCGCCGGGGCGAGAAGCGGGAGGGACTTCCAGCGGGTCGTTCGCTCAAGCAAGCGGGCTCGGTCTGCGTCCGCGACGCGTGTTCGGCCATCGGCGCGCCAGTCCTGCCATAGCACCAGCGGATTGAAATGGCTCGTCGTCAACTGCACGAGTTCCAGCCTCGGCTCGCGCGCCGCCAACGCGCGCAGCGTTCGCGCGGAGAAATAGTTCAAATGCTCGGGTATCGCGTAACGATACTTCGCGCCGAGTGCGCGAAACGCCAGCGAGCCGAGGTTCGGCACCAGTACGAAGCAATGTCCGCCGCGCTTCAGCACCCGCGCGGCTTGCGCCAGGAAACGTTCGGGTTCGGGCACGTGTTCAAGCACTGCCCACATTGTCACTGCCTGGAACCGCTCGGTGCTGAAATCGTGTTCAGTGAAACTGCCGCGAATCACCCGGACGCCGCTTTGTTCCGCATGGTCGAGCGTTGCGCCGGCCACGTCCATGCCCATGACGGAATACGCTCCGGGAAACCGGGCCTGCAACTGGTGGAGGAAACCGCCGGTGGAACATCCGACATCCAGCACGGCCCCAGCCTCGCAGTAGCGCCGGAACAACTTCAACTCCCTCGCGAATCGCACCGGCGCGAAATCCGCTGCGAGCTTCACCGGCGAGAGGTAGAACGATTCCGCGATGTCATCATAGAACGCTCCGCTGGCGAACCGTGACTCGACGGGATTCGCGAAAACCATCCCGCAAGCGTCGCAACGCACCGCGCGAAGCCCGTTCTTCTCGAAGGCCGGACTCTTCGCCCCGCTGCCGCACACCGGGCAGGCGCGTTCGATGGGCACTGGGGCTGGCTTCGATTCAGCCATGTGGTGGCGTTCACCCGCGCCGCACGTCACAATTTCGCGACGCGGATCTTGATGCCGTCGCGGACGCGGTCGCCGGGATATAGCACGACCTCGTCGCCCTCCTTCAGGCCTTCGACGATTTCTGTCTCCGTACCGCTCGTGCGGCCGACCTTGACCGTCCGCAACTGTGCCTGAGTTCCGGCGATGACATAGGCGTGCCAGTCCTCGCCGCGCCGGAACAACGCCCCGGCGGGAGCCTTGAGCGCACGTTCGTTATGCCAGGTGATGATCCGCGCCTCGACGCGGAAGTTGTCGCCGAGGCTGCCGCGTTGACCCGGCGGCGTGAGCAGATCCGCCACGACGTAAACACGCTGCTCCTCAACACCAAGCGCGGAGATTTTTGTAAAGGCCGCAGGTTCCACGAAGCGCACTTTCGCCTGCAAGGGCTCCGGCCCGCCCCATTGCTCCAGTTCGACCGGCGTGCCGGCGGCGATCATCGCTCCGTCGCGGGACAGCGCCTCGATGATGACTTCAAGGTCGTTCGGATCTCCGACCTCCATGAGCGGTGTGCCCGCTTGCACTGCGCGTGAACTTTCTTCGAAAACCTTCAACACGCGGCCTGCGATCGGTGCGCGCAGTTCCACCGGAGGCCGCGTGCCTGTTGATGCGCCCGTGAATTCCAGCAGCTCTGCCTCCGCCTGCCGCAGCGCCGCCTCCGCAGCGGTCAACTCGCGCGCGGCCGAGACTTCCTGCCACTGCACCTGCTCGATCTGCTGCTCGGAGACGGTCTTGTTCTGGAAGAGCTTCTCGTTCCGACGCAGCTCGCTGGCAGCGAATTTGTGCTGGGCGCGGGCGCGTTCGAGTTGTGCGCCGGCGGTGTCGCGGCCCGCCTCGGCGAGCGTGCGCGTGCGCGCGTCGAGCAGCGCGGGGCTGACGGGATCGATCACGGCGACGACGCTCTGGGTGGAACCGATCTCCGCGCCGGCCTTGAAAGGAATGCGGCGCAACTGGCCGCTGACGGGTGCGGACACGACGTAGCGCTGACGGATGCGTGTCTTGCCTTCCTCGTTCACGGTGGCGCGCAGCCGACCGACGGAGACCTTGGCCGTTTCGACGGCAAGCGGCTTGGGAATGAGGCCGGCGATCACGAGCGCGAGCAGCAGGGCCAGGCCAAGGTAGGGCAGCCAGCGACGGTCGCGGCGTGTGTTGTTGTTGGGTTTGGCGGTGGTGGATGTTGGAGTCGGGTTCATCGGTGGTCCAAGATTCAAAGTCTATTCCGGTGCCTTGAGCGCGCTGACCAGGTTCAAGTTCTTCAATGTTCGCAGCACGAGAAATGCAGAAAGAGCGGAGGCTGTGGCGACTACTAGTACGGCGTAGGTGTAGTTCCGCAGCGTGAGCACGACTGGCAGGCGGACGGTCTCGGTGTTCACGGCCTGGAGAATGCCATTGGCGAGGACGGTGCCGAGCGCGAGCCCCAGCGGCACGGCGATAAGCGCGAGGAGAACGAGCTCCGTTACCAGGACCGCGCTGACTTCGCGTTGCGAGAAGCCGATGACACGCAGGGTCGCCAGTTCGCGGCTGCGTTCGGCCAGCGAGATGCGTGCGTTATTGTACACTACGCCGAAGGCCACGATGGTCGCGAAGGTTAGGTAGATGGACTGGATCGTGTTCATCATCGCCGCCGTGGTTTCGCGGAAGTTTGCCCGGAGGGATTCCTTCACGACGACCCAGCTCACGCGCGGCTGCTCCTTGAGGTTGCGCAGGAATTCCTTCCAGTAAAGTCCGTCCACGCGAAAGCTCGCGCCGGAGATGATGTCGCCTTCGCCGAGCAGGCGGTTCAATGCGTGGCGATCCATATGCGCGACGAGTCCGGCGAAATCATCACTAAAGCCGACGAGCGGCACGTCCACCTTGCGCCGCCGGCCTTCGAGGAACTCCACCGTCACGCGGTCGCCGAGCTTCGCCTCCAGCACTTCGGCGAGCTTCACGGAAACTACCAGCCCTTCCGGCGGAACGGGCACGAGCTTGTTCTCGGAGTTGATCACGCGCTCGTGTTCGCCGCCGGGCTCGACGCCCTGGACGGCGAGTTGACGATGGCGCTGGCCGAAGTGGATTCGCGCGAACGCGTAGCGGAACGGTTCGACGGCAATCACGCCCGGCAGGTGACGGAAGGCGTGTCGGGTGGCGACGCTATCTGGCTCGATCAGGCCGACGCTCACGTCCTGGCGCTGTACGGTGTCCCACTGGAATTCGAGCACATGGCTGACGCTGTCGCGGAAGCAATTCGGGATGATGAGAATACCCGTGGCCAGCGCGAGGCCCGCGACGGTGAAGAACACCTGCATGGGCTTGCGCTCGATGTTGCGCACTGCGATGCGGAAGGTGTTCGAGAGCAGGTGCGCGATGCCGGTGCGTTCGACGAATGCCGGCCGGAAATTTGCCGGCGGCTCTGGCCGCATGGCGTCGGCTGGAGGTAGTTGCGCTGCGCGCCGCACCGCGCTGAATACGCCGAGCGCTGCTGCTGCTGCTGCGACGCACACGGAAACGACGACGGCGGACGTGTCCAACGCAAAGTCGAGAGCCGGGAAGCGGAAGAAGACATGATACATCTTCACCAGCTGTTGCCCTTGTAGGATGCCGCCGAGCACACCAGCGACATTGCCGACGATGACGAACGCGAGGGCGAATTTCAGGTAGTGCAGCACAATGGCGCGGTTTCCGAAGCCGAAGGCCTTGAGGATAGCGATCTGGTCGCGCTGCAACGCTAGCAAACGGGACAACACCGCATTGGCCATGAACGCCGCCACGCTGAGGAAGACGGTCGGGAAACCGATCGCGAGGATTGAGAGCACGCGGATTTCGTCCGTGACGCGAATGTGCGAGGGATGATCGGCCCGGCCATGCGCGCCGCGTCCGCCGTAAGGGAGCAACAGCCGGTCGAGTTCCGCGATCACCGCACGTTCCTTCGCGCCCGGCGCGAGCGAGAGCACGAGGGAGTTGAACGCGCCGTCGAGGTCGAAGGCGTTTGCGAGCTCTTCGTACGGCATCCAAAAAATTCCGTAAGTGCGGTTGTCGGGCAGGGCGGAGCCGGGGCGCGATTCGAAGATGTATTCCGGCGAGAGCACGATGCCGGCGATGCGCAGCTTTTGGAGCCGGCCGTTGAGGACCATGGTGATCTCGTGTCCGGGCTTGAGCTTGTTCGCGTCGGCAAAGGCTTCCCCGACGAGCACCTCGCGGCGGCTGCCGGGCTTGAGCCATTGGCCGGCGCGAAGGAAGAGACGGTTCAACTCCGGTTCGCGAAAGTCCGGCAGGGAACGCACGAGGCCCGTGGCCGGTTCGTCGAGGCCGGGGATGTCGAGCGTCACCTGCACGGAGACGCCGGGCTCGATGGCGGCGACGCCGGTAATCTGGCGCGCGCGTTCCGCGATGGAGAGCGGGGCGCGCTTGAGTCCGGCGAAGATGTCCGCGAACCGGTGTGCCTGATAGTACGCGTCGCGTGTGCTGTCGAGCGAGTGAATGAGGCTGCGCGACATGATGAGCATCGCCAGCCCGCACGCCATCACCAGCGACACGGCGGCGGCCTGGCCCTTCATGCGGCGCAGGTCGCGGAGCAGCTTGCGATCGAGGTGACTGAGCATTGTGTGGCAGCCTTCCGGCGGTTCCGTTCGCCGGATGGAACGATGGCGGAACCGCCGCAGGTTCGGCAATCCCGGTTTGGAAAGCGATGCGCATTTGAAATGCGCGAAGGCAAGTCGGATTCCTCGCGTCTTCCGCCACTGGAATCCTGCGCTTCGCCCCTGTTCCGTGGCGAGTTGTCCCAGCGCGATTGTCGTCGGCTGGGGATCGCGGAAGTTGGCACCGTTCCATTCGTTCGCAGCGACGGGCAATTGCGTGTCGTCGAGACAACGGCCCGGTGCGACTTCGGCCCTTGGAGCAAGAACGACAACTCAAACCACTGAATGAAACATCACCGCACTTCGTTGGTCGCGACGGCTCTGCTGATCTCCGCCGCAGCCGCTCACGCCGCCAGTCCCAGCACGGGGTTGGACTGGATCGACAACAACACCAACCTGACGTTCTACGGCGACATTCGCCTGCGCTACGAGTTGGACTGGGACTCGCAGAACAGTGCGGGCGTGGACCGCGACGACCGCGGTCGTGGGCGCCTCCGGGCGCGCATGGGGTTCAACTACAAGCTTTCGGACCAATGGTCGCTGGGCTCCCGGGTGCGGACCGGCAACAGCCGCAGCCAGCAGTCGCCCCACCTGACGTTTGCTGCGAATGACCACCTGCGGGACGACCTCGACTTCGTGGCCGACCGCTATTTCGTCCAGTATAAGAACGATGCGTTCAACGGCTGGGCTGGGCGGAACACGTCGCCCTTCTGGCAGCAGAACGAATTGTTCTGGGACGAGGACGTGACACCCACAGGCCTCGCGGGTAGCTACGATTTGAAGGTCGGAGAAGGCACGCTCTCGGCGATTGGCGGGGCGTTCTACCTTCCGGACGGCGGGTATGATCTGAACGGCGAGTTGTTCGCGGGCCAGTTGAAGTTCGTCCAGCCTGTCGGCTCATCACAGTTCACTGCGGCTGCTGGCCTTCACTTCATGAACGGCGACGAGGGGGCGAACAACCTGCGCAATCGCAACGGCGACCGCGATTACATGATCGGCGTCGCCAGCGCGCAGTGGAGCATTCCGATAGGGAAGATTCCGCTGACTCTCGGCGCGGATGTATTCAACAACTTCGAGAACTACGACGCGGCGGATGTCGCTCCGTTGCCGGCCTCGGATGACGACGAGACGTTCGGGTTCGTGCTCTCCGCTGCCGTCGGCCAGATGAAGAACCGTCACGACTGGCTGGTGGGCTATTACTACGCGCACATCGAGACGTTCGCCGTGAACGCGTCGTATGCGCAGGATGACTGGATTCGTTTCGGCAACGGCCCGCAGACGGACGCGAGCGACTTCAAGGGGCACGAGGTTCGCCTCGGCTACGTGGTGTCGAAGAACATCAACGTCATGGCGCGCGTCTATCTGGTGGAGGCCATCACCAGCGTCCAGGACGGGAACCGGTTCCGCCTGGATCTGAACTGGAAGTTTTAGTCGGCGCCCTTGATTTTCTGTTCCTCCGACAAGGCGCGGGAAGCCCTGCTTCCCGCGCCCTTTTTTATGGAATCGGCCTTTTTAGCTGCCCGGCGGGCGCGCGGTTGTCGTCTCCAGACGCCAATCCCGACCCTGTTTCAGTGCATTTCGCCCTCAGCCGATAGCATTTCGTCCCTTTTTTGGGTCGGTTTGAAGGGTTTATCCCCATATTGAGCCAACCCTAAGACAAACATTACAAACCTATGAAACGAATCGCCATCAATCCCGCCCGTTGGTCCGCGCTGGCCGTGATTTGCGCCAGCCTTTGCCAGTCCGCTCTCGCTGACACCGTTTTCACCGTAAAGCAAACCTTCACCGTCAAAGACGTTCCCGCCGACGCGAAGAGCGTGCGTGGCTGGTTCTGGATGCCGGAGGATCGCCCGGAGCAGAAGGTGATCGACTTCCGCGTCACCGAAGCGCCGTCGTCGTTCAAGATCACTCGTGACCCGCGTTACGGCCGTTCGTGGCTCTATGCGGAATCAACGGCCGGCGACAAGCCGCTGCACATCGTGACTGAATTCAAGGTTCAGCGTCGCGCCGTCAGCGGCATGGCCGTCGCGCGCAACGCCGGCCAGATGACTGACGCTGACAATCGCGGCAAGATGGCTGAACTCCGGTTGGACGAGTTGCAGATGGAAGTGACGCCGGAGATTCGCAAGACCGCCAACCTTGTCGCCGGCCGTGAGACGAACATTGTCATTCAGGCGCGGAGGTTCTTTCAGCACGTCATCGACAAGAGCGAGCACTACTCGAAGCTGGGTCCGATGCCCAAGGGACTGTGCCTCGGCAGCGCCAAGGAATGCATGGCGGGCACCGGCGATTGTTGCAGCGACCAGCACGCACTCTTCATCGCTCTTTGCCGCGCCCGGGGCATTCCCTGCCGGATGATGTTCGGCAGCCGTCTCAAGCCGGAGAACGAAGGCAAGGATCACGATCCCGGCTACCGTTGCTGGCCGAATTTTTACGCGCCCGGACTCGGCTGGGTGCCGCTGGACATTTCCTCCGCCGATGCTGCGACGCCGGACAAGGCCTACGACTGGTTCGGCGGCTTGGACGAGAATCGTCTCGAATGGGCAGAAGGCCGCGACTTTGACCTGGAGCCCAAGTCCGCCGTCCGCCCGGACCTCGTCATTCGCGGCTACGTGGAAGTCGATGGCAAGCCGCACAAGACCTTTGACCGCGTGCTGAACTTCAAACGCGAAGCAAAGATCACGAGCGCCGCTGAAGCGACCACGAAGACAGCCGCCGCGAAGTAAGCGGACCGATCAATTCTGAAACACAAACCGGCCTGGTGGCGCCAAACACCGGGCCGGTTTTGTATTTGTGGGGGATGGGATAACGGGCGTTCCGAAGGTGACTGCGGGGCAGGACGCGCGGAGTTTCTTTCGCCCCAGCCGGGGCTCAATCCATGCAGGGCCATCATCCCCCGGGCTCACGCCCGGGGCTAAGTTCCGTCAGTCCTTCGCCTTGAGCTTCTTCAGCGCGTCGCGAACCTTGGCAGCCTTCTCGTAGTCCTCGCGGTGGACGGCTTCGTTCAGGTCGCGTTCGAGCTGCTCTCGTTTCGTCAGGGGTCGCTTGGCCTTCACTTCCTGCAGCCAGTGCTGGAGCGCGGTGATCTCGGAGCTTTGTTCCATGAGATCCTCGCGGGAGTTTTCCTCGTAGAATTCCCGGATGCGATCGATGCCGCCTTCAATCTCCTTGATCGCCGCCGCGAATTCCTCGGTCTCGAGATACTGCGTGGCGATGGCGCGGGTGTGCAGCATCAGCACCTGCGGGCGGAACTGCTGCACGGACCACGAGAGCTCGGGGCTGGCGGCGTATTCCTGCACGAAGTCGAAGACCTCGAGATTGCGCGTCGTGTCACGCAGCACGCCGAAGTAATCCTCGAGCTGGAACAGGCAGATGTAGCGGTGATGATACTGGAGCGCCTCCATCTGAATCCGCGAACAATCCTCCGCGCCCAGTTCGAATTGATCGTCCTCGCCTTCGTGGTTCTGACGGTGGCTCTGGAGTTTGGCGACGTGGAAATCGAAGAGCGACGGGTGTCCGAAGGGCCGCTTTCCGTCCGGCCGGCCCTGCGCGTTCATCTGCAACAGGCCGAGATCGAGCCGGAGTTGGATTTTCTCCGTGCCGTCCTTGCCGACAAATTTCCTGACCACTACTTGGCCAGGATGATAATCCCAGTTATCCAAGAGGTGAGAAATGTCGAAATTCATGTGTCGCACTATGCTGAGCACGTCGCCTCAAGTCAACGCAACGCGGGCCGTCCGCGCCTCGGGTTTCCCCCGGCGTGGGGCGGTCCATATCCTCGTGCTCATCGCCGGACTGCTGGCTTTTGCCAGGCCTGCTCGTGCGGAGGCGGACTGGCGTTCGGACTGGGAGTTGCCCGCCGGCTTCTCGCTCAAGATTGACGCAGAGGGTTTCGATTTTCCGACGGCCATCGCGTTTGTCCCGAACCCGGGGCCGGACCCGAAAGCGCCGCTCTACTTCGTCACCGAACTGCGCGGCAAGGTGAAGGTCGTTACGCGCGACCGCTCCATCCACACCTTCGCCGAGGATTTCTTTCACCTTCGGCCCGACGTCGAACTGCCCAGCACCGACGCCGAGATGGGCATGGCCGGCATCGCGTTGGAGCCGCGTCATGGATATGTCTTCGTCAGCTTCGCGTATCAGGACGCGAACAAGGTTCTCCGCAACAGCCTCGTGCGTTTCGATTCGCAGCCGGGCACGTTCGGTTTGAAGGCCGGGCGCGCGACGTCATTCAGCGGGCTTTTTCGCAACGACATATCCCGCGTAACGCACCAGATCGGCGCGATGGTGATCGATGGGGACGCACTTCGCGTGAGCGTGGGCGACGGCGGGCAACATCTG
>SXGS01536671.1_pt1 | contig 20471 bp, 16 predicted proteins | sample 3174681 | NCBI WGS metagenome assembly SXGS01 (sample SAMN11356861, study PRJNA531348) | freshwater metagenome | isolation source: freshwater sample F1-80 | place: China: Fuxian Lake, Yuxi | collected 2017-12-25 | reverse complement strand
GAGCCTCTCCCGCACACTGCCCCGCAACCGGTGCCCCTGGCGCCCATCCGCTCGCCCGCCTGAATACCGTCCCGTTCGCAGGGATTTCAACTCGCCATTGCTTTTTCAGTCCGCCCCATCTCATCTGAGGTCAGAACCTTGGCGAGTTCAGCGGTTGCTTCAGTTTTGGAGGTTCAAAGATCGGGGCGGTTTTGGCCAATAAACCAACAGTGGCGGTGAAAAGAATAAGCTGTCATTGCAGTTCCATGTGCAGATCTTTGAAATTGATTCATTCTTCCGATGCACAAGCTCGGAGCAACCGGATGCTGATGAAATGTGCTGAATTCTCGCGCACCATCCGCTAACGTCTGAACGAAGTCCACATGAACACCAAACTGCTCGCCATCTCCACTGCCACTGTCTTGTTGCGCGGCCTGCTCTGTGAAGCTCAAGACCGTTCCGAGGCCCGTTCGATGACCGTCACGCGCTACGGCATTGTCGCGACCGAACAACCTCTCGCCTCGCAAGCTGGCGCACAGATTCTCGCTCAAGGCGGAAATGCGATCGATGCAGCCGTGGCCGCAAACGCGGTATTGGGACTTACCGCGCCAATGATGTGCGGCATTGGCGGCGATCTCTTCGCAATAATCTATGAAGCAAAGAGTCAAACTCTGTTCGGTCTTAACGCTAGCGGGTGGGCTCCTGCCGGTCTGACGCCTGAGTTTCTCAAAGCTCAAGGATTCACCACGATGCCTCAAAAGGGCATCCACTCAGTAACCGTTCCGGGCTGCGTCGAGGGTTGGCAGAAATTGTTGGGTCGCTTTGGCCGGAAGCGGTTCTCCGAAGTGCTTACGCCAGCGATCCGTCTTGCTGACGAAGGCTTTCCAGTCACCGAGATGATCTCGGAATACTGGTCTGGTGCGAAAACGGCGTTTCGAGACGATCCATCAGGAACCCGGACCTATGTGCGGGACGAACACACTCCGAAGCTTGGCGAAATTTTCCGCAACCCTGATCTCGCGTGGTCCTACCGCCAGATTGCGATGCGGGGGCGCAAAGCTTTTTACGAAGGAACCATCACAAAACGGATTCTTGCTTGTTCTGCAAAACACAACGGAACCATGCACCCACAGGATCTTGGCCAATTTGCCGCTGAATGGGTTACCCCGATTTCCACGACATATCATGGATGGACGGTCTACGAAATTCCTCCGAATGGCCAAGGAATCGCAGCGTTAATGATGTTAAACATGATGGAAAACTATCCACTGAGAGAGTACGGTGCGGCTTCCGCCACAGCTCTCCATATCGAAATCGAAGCAAAGAAACTCGCTTATGCCGACATGCTTCGTTATGTCGCCGACCAGCGATTCGCGAGGACACCAGTAGTTGGCATGTTATCGAAAAGTTATGCCAGGGAACGTTCGCAATTGATCCATCCTGATCGAGCTAATTGCAATGTGGAAGCAGGCAAATCTTTCGAAATAGGCACGGATACGACCTATCTCTGTGCTGTTGATAAAGAAGGTAACATGATTTCAATCATTCAGAGCAACTACAACGGGTTTGGTGCCGGACTGGTGCCGGAAGGCACCGGCTTTTCGCTTCAAAACCGTGGCGGGCTCTTCTCCCTAGATGCCAGTCATCCGAACATCCTCACCGGGCGCAAGCGTCCATTGCACACCATTATTCCTGGGTTCATGACGAAAGGTGACGTAAAGATAGCGTTCGGAATCATGGGAGGCTTCAACCAAGCCCTCGCCCATGCACAATTCGCGTCAAACATCGCCGACCATCGGATGAACATCCAGGCAGCGCTGGAAGCCCCCAGATTTACCAAGACGACCTTCGAAGGCTGCGACGTGATGATCGAATCCCGTGTGCCGGAACAGACCAGGGCCTCGCTCACCACTAAAGGCCATCAACTGACCGTCAAGGGCCCATTCTCGTCGGCAATGGGGAGTGGGCAGGCGGTTCTCAGAGATTTTTCCTCGGGCGTCAATTTCGGCGCAACCGATCCTCGGAATGATGGACTCGCGATTCCGGAACCTGTCCGCCTTAAATGAGAAAAGCTTCAGAAACCAAGTTTCTGTAACTCGTTCTGAAGTTCTACTTGAAAGTCCTCAACATCCGCAGGCAGCGGGCGGTAGCCCGTCTGTTTTGGGGAAAGCCCCAACCGTCCCATTTGATCGAGATACCAAGCGGCAATTTGCCCGTCACTGAAAGTGACACTGCCGCTGACTAGGGTGCCAGGAGCTGTCACTGCATCGACCTTCAAACTGACCTTGCTCCCTGAAAGCGTTTCCTCCATCAGCATACGAGGTGACTCCTCCAATGGCTGCTGTGATGATTTCGCCACCTCACTCGCCGCAGATGCACTCGTCTTACTATCGATCTGTTTGTCGGTTTGAGTCGAAGCTTGGTCCTTGGGCACGAGCCGGAGATCATCCATCAGAAATCGAACTTCCATGTACGTAATCCGGACACCAAGTTCCGAGTCAAGGCGTTTCTGGATATCCGAAAGTTTCAACCCTTCTGAGATCCACTCCCTCACCCTCATCTTCTGTGCTTCACTCAAATTCATAATTAGCGCTCAGGTATTCGGCTCCATCATTTATTCAGATTCAACAGAAATCTTTGCAGTCAAATTGCGCGATGTGCAATCAATCCGGTGAAGGCTTGCTCTGCTCGAGAAATCCAATGTTGAACAAAGCGACTGGTCCAACGTTGCAAACAAAAAAGCGCCACCCAAGGCGGCGCTTATTACGGCTAGGATTTTCCTCAATCAAGCCAGTTGGATCTTATCGCCTTGTTTTAGTGTAACAATGGCTTTCTTCCAATTCGGATCAGCGCCGGCTTGAGCCGTTCGTTGGCGACGGTCCTTACCGCGTACGTTGAGCGTGTTGATGCTGATAACTTTAACTTTAAAAAGCTCTTGCACAGCTTGACGAATTTGGATTTTGTTGGCTCGAGGATCAGCCACCACCGTGTATTGGTTAAATTTTTCTGATTGCGTGGCACCCTTCTCTGTCACACGCACCGTCTTTATCACTTCAAATGAGTTCATCGCTTAGTCCTGTTTCAAACGTTCCTCTACTTTTTCAAAAGCGCTGCGTGTAAATACCAGCTTGTTGACACGAAGCACTTGGTAAGTGTTCAGGGCGTCGCTTGTGGTCAATTCTATATCTGTGAGATTGCGCGTGGCTAGAATCAGATTCTTGTCGACTGCCGGAACAACGATAATCGAAGTGCCGTCAATCTGGAGCGCGGCGAGAACGCCTACTACTTCCTTTGTCTTCGGAGCGATCAGCTTAAAATCGTCCAGTATGATAAGATCTCCGGATTTAATGCGCTCGGATAGAGCCTTTCTCAAGGCCAATTGCCTTGTGCTCTTGCTTACCTTCTTACGAAAGTCGCGCGGTTTTGGACCGAACACTACACCTCCACCAACCCAGATTGGACTTGCGAATGAGCCTGCGCGAGCACGGCCAGTACCTTTTTGCTTCCATGGCTTCTTGCCGGTACCTGCAACTTCCCCCATCGTCTTGGTGCAGGCAGTGCCGCTGCGTTGTGCTGCACGATGGGCTGTCACTACATCGTGTACTGCTTGAGTGCCGCGACCGTCTTCTATTGTGGCGAACGTGACGCCCAACTCGCCCTGATTATTTCCCTTGGTGTCTTTGATTGTAAGCTTCATGTGCCTCCACGATTACTTCTTAGCTCCAGCCGCCTTCTTTGGGTTTTTCTTCGACTCGCGAATTACCACGTAGTCTCCCTTAGAGCCCGGAATCGCCCCCTTGATCAGCAAGACATTCTCCGTCTCGCGAACCTGGATTACTTCCAAATTCTGAGTTGTACGCCGCACCTGGCCCATGTGGCCTGGCATGCGCATTCCGCGCATGACAGTGCCGGGAAACAAGCGTTGACCGATGGCTCCTCCTCGGCGATGCCAGCCCTTCGCACCGTGAGTAATGTCACCTCCACGGAATCCATGCCTCTTCACTACGCCCTCAAAACCGCGTCCCTTGGTGGTGCCTATTGCATCAACGAAATCTCCTTGAGCAAAAATATTCGCACCAACCACATCGCCCGCGTTCACCTCGATGGAGAAGTCACGAAACTCGCGGATGCGCTTGACGGGGTGAGCACCGGATTTGCGAATGTGCCCGCTCATAGCTTTTGTCAGGCGAGATTCCTTCTGGTCATCGAATCCAAGTTGAACAGCATTGTAACCGTCGGTTTCCACAGTCTTGCGCTGAATGACGCGATTTGGGCCCACATGCACCACTGTGACGGAGGTCGCATTGCCTTTCGCATCGTAAACGCAAGTTTGTCCAATTTTCTTTCCGAGCAAGCCAATCATACGCGTTAAATCTTTATTGTAATATCAACTCCAGCCGGCAGGTTCAATTTCTTGAGTTCATCGACAGTCTTGGCGGTTGGGTCGATAATATCCAAGAGTCGCTTGTGTGTGCGCTGTTCGAACGTCTCTTGCGATTTTTTATCGGCGTGAGGCGAGCGCTGCACAGTAAAACGTTCAATTCGAGTCGGGAGCGGAATTGGTCCAGCCACACGGGCTCCAGTACGTTTGACGGTTTCGACGATATCGTGCGCTGATTGATCTATGACCCTATGGTCGTAGGCCTTCAGGCGGATGCGGATGCGTTGTCCAGCCATAAAAAGAACAAGGTTATAAGTTTGGTTAGGTTCGTGCCGCTGGCTTCTTGGAGGCGGCGTCCAAAATGGTGTTGGCAACCTGCTGTGGAACTTGCTCGAAGCTAAAAGGCTCCATCGAGTAGGCAGCTCTACCCTTTGACAAAGAGCGGATCGCGGTCGCGTAACCGAACATCTCGGCAAGTGGAACTTTAGCGTTCAAAATCGTCTGCCCCGCCTTTGCATCGATTCCGTTGATGACACCACGACGACGATTGACATCGCCAAGGAGATCCCCTTGATATTCGTCAGGAGTGGTTACTTCAACTTTCATGATAGGTTCGAGGATGATCGGTCCGGCTTTCTTAAAGGCATCCTTAAGCGCAAAGATCCCAGCCATCTTGAAAGCAAGCTCATTTGAGTCAACCTCATGAAATGAACCGTCTGTGACCTGCACTTTGATGTCAATCACCTGGAAGCCTGCGTAAACACCGCCTCGGATTGCCTCTTCGATGCCGTCAATGACTGCGGGTATGTATTCCTTTGGAATTGCTCCACCAACAATTTTGTTCTCGATCTCTATGCCCTTGCCCTTTTCATTTGGTTGAACCTCCACACAAGCATGGCCGTATTGCCCGCGACCACCAGATTGGCGGATGAACTTACCCTCGCCGTCAGCAGCTTTGGTGATGGTTTCGCGATAGGCTATTTGGGGCGCGCCTGAGTTGGCCTCAACCTTGAACTCACGTTTCAAGCGGTCACAGATGATTTCCAAATGCAACTCACCCATTCCTGCAATGATGAGTTGCCCAGTTTCTTCATTGGTGAAACAACGGAAGGTAGGATCTTCCTCAGCGAGCCTTTGCAATCCCTCGGACATTTTGTCTCGATCCTGTTTGGTCTTCGGTTCTACTGCCATGCTTATCACCGGTTCCGGGAAGGTCGGCGGTTCAAGCATTATGTCGAACTCTTCATCGCAAAGAGTATCGCCGGTCGTAATGTTCCGCAGGCCGACGAGAGCAGCGATGTCGCCAGAAAAGGCAGTGTCCACATCTTTACGCTCGCTGCCCTGAATAATCATCAGACGGCTGACTCGCTCGCGCCGACGCGTGCGCGGGTTGTAAATGGTATCACCTTTCTTGAGTTGCCCGGAATAAACTCGAAAGAACACTAACTTGCCAGCGAAAGTATCAGTCCATAGTTTAAACGCTAATGAGCAAAACTTCCCACTATCGTTTGATGCTACAGTGATCTTGGTTTCAGTGCCGGGTTCGATACCTTCGGCTTGAGGAATGTCAATGGGACTGGGAAGGTAGTCGATGACGGCGTCCACCAAGACTTGCACAGCCTTTTTCTTGAACGCAGATCCGCAGAGAACCGGCACCAGCTCTATCTTGCAAGTGAGTCGGCGAATTGCGGCCTTCAATGTAGGAGCATCAATCTGTTTCTCGTCCAAGACCATTTCTGCGATCAGATCATCCTTGTTTGAGACGGCGTCAATCAATTCAGCAAGAGCGGCTTTCGCCTTATCTATGTGAGTGTTACGGATCTCCCGCACCTCATAGTTTAGGCCTTCATTCGCTACATCGCCCGGCCCCCAAACGATTTCCTTTTGATTGACCACGTCAACGACGCCTTCAAATTGATCCTCAGCACCAATTGGGAGAAAGATCGGGAATGCATAGGCCCGGAGTTTATTCCTCAAGTCCCCCAGCGCGTTTTCAAAGTTTGCTCCAATGCGATCCATCTTATTGACGAAAGCGATGCGGGGAACTTTGTATTTGGTCGCTTGGCGCCACACAGTCTCCGATTGTGGCTGAACACCCGCCACGCCACAGAAGACGGCGACTGCACCATCAAGCACGCGCATAGAACGTTCAACTTCCGCGGTGAAATCGACGTGACCAGGAGTGTCAATAATGTTGATGCGGTGGGGGACATTAAGAAACGCTTTATGCAAAGCATCCTCACCTGCTTTAACTGATTTCTGAGTCCAGAAACACGTGACAGCAGCACTGGTGATGGTAATGCCTCGTTCGCGCTCTTGTTCCATCCAATCAGTCACAGTATTGCCGTCGTCCACATCGCCGATCTTATGGATCAGTCCGGTGTAAAAGAGAATGCGCTCTGTGGTCGTCGTTTTACCCGCGTCGATATGCGCGGCAATTCCTATGTTACGCGTACGCTCCATCGGATATTGCCTGTTCGGCGAGTTCAACGTCATATTCTTGTCTTCCATTACATCAGCTATCAGTTTAAGGAACGAAAATGCCCCGAATTGCCATCATCCCTCGGGGCATCTGCGATTTAATATTACCAGCGGAAATGTGCGAATGCTTTGTTCGCTTGAGCCATTTTATGCACCTCGTCCCGTTTGCGGATCGCATTACCTTGTCCTTGATAGGCGTCCATGATTTCCGAAGCCAAGGCTTCCTTCATGGGCACTCCTTTGCGAGAATCAGCAAAATCAACTACCCATCGGAGGGCTAGTGAAAGTCCACGGTCTGTAGAAGCCTCGACGGGAACTTGATAGGTTGCTCCTCCCACACGACGAGGTTTTACTTCAAGTCGAGGTTTCGCGTTATCCATGGCGCGTTGGAGGATTTCGATAGGGTTTGAAGCAGGATTCTTCTCAGCGATGGTATCAAAAGTTCCATACACGATTCGTTGAGCAACACCACGTTGCCCTGACTTCATTACCGTGTTTACCAAGCGTGTAACCAGAACGCTGTGGAATTTTGCATCTGCGATGCTTGTCCTTTTACCGGCTTGACGACGTCGCGACATAGGAATATTTCAAAGCTTACTTAGCCGCAGCAGGCTTTGCAGCCTTGGGCCTCTTTACACCATACTTGGACCTGCTTACTCGCCTCTTCTCGACACCAGCGGCATCCAAAGTTCCCCTAACAATGTGATAGCGTACACCTGGCAAATCCTTAACACGACCACCCCGGACAAGAACGATTGAGTGTTCCTGCAAATTGTGGCCCTCATCAGGAATGTATGCGATTATCTCATATCCATTAGTGAGCCGGACTTTAGCAACTTTACGCATTGCTGAATTGGGCTTCTTCGGAGTTCGAGTCATTACCTGAAGACATACGCCACGTCGAAACGGCGCGTTCTCCAAGGCTGGTGACTTGGACTTGTAATTGAGTTTGTTTCGTCCTTTACGGACTAATTGATTAATTGTCGGCATCGCAGCGTGTCAAAGTTACCCTTATTCTCGCTCAAAATTCCTATTTGGAAAAATGGAGCGCGAGTATTAACAAAGGTTCTGTGTGTTGCAACTGGTTTTTAGGTTTTTCTTGATACAGACTGTTTCAGGCTAACCGGTGACAGTTTCAGTAGCAAACGGCCCCGATTCCTCCATCGGAAGTTCTTCAACCAGCGGTTTCAAATTCACTTTCCGATGGCGATCGTAGCCCGTTCCCGCAGGAATGATGTGGCCCATGATAACGTTCTCCTTAAAGCCTCGGAGTGTATCGGTTTTCCCCATCGTTGCAGCCTCAGTAAGCACCCGAGTTGTATCCTGGAAGGAAGCGGCACTGAGAAAACTTTCGGTTTCAATGGAAGCCTTGGTTATGCCTAGGAGCACGGGCTGCCCTTCCGCCGGCTTGCCACCCATTTTGACAACTCGTTCGTTTTCATTTTCGAAAATGATCTTATCGATCTGCTCAGCCCACAGGAAGGTGGTATCGCCGGGCTCTGTTATCCGCACCTTACGAAGCATCTGTCGAACAATGATCTCGATGTGCTTGTCATTAATCGTGACGCCCTGGAGACGATAGACTTCCTGCACTTCGTTGACGAGGTGCTCTTGCAACTCTTGAGGCCCGCAAACGTCGAGAATTTCGTGAGGAACCACAGGCCCTTCGGTCAACTGCTGTCCCTTTTTGACGAAATCGCCCTTGAACACAATGACATGCCTCCCGATTGGAATCAGATGTTCCTCCTCCAACTGTGTGTTCGAGTCCTTGATCAGAATCGTGCGCTTTCCACGGACGCTTGGTCCGAAATCCACGATGCCATCAATCCTTGAAATTTCGGCGGCATCTTTAGGCCGACGGGCTTCAAAGAGCTCAGCCACTCGAGGAAGCCCCCCGGTGATATCCTTTGTTTTTGATGTCTTTCGCGGGGTCTTCGCCATCAGAGTACCGGCAACAATCTTGTCGCCTTCATTGACGACGATATGAGCGCCTGATGGGATTGGGTAATTTGCGGTCGGATCGCCTTTATCATCAAGGATGATAATTTGTGGATGCAGGTCTTCCTTATGTTCAATGATCACCATGGCTTCCTGGCCGGTCGTCTCATCAACCTCCTGTTTCATCGTCACGCCTTCAATGATGTCGTGGAAGCGAATCCTACCAGCTTTTTCGGAGAGAATGGGCACGTTATACGGATCCCATTGAACGTAGGTCTCACCCTTCTTTATGTGGCCACCGTTAGCGATCGAAATCACAGATCCAATAACGATGTTGTGGTTCTCCAGTTCACGACCGTCGTCGGAAGCCAGAATTGAGATTGTGCCATTCTTATTCAGCACAATGTTGCTACCATCCTCTAGAGGCACAAGGCGAAGATCATTATATCGAATTACACCATCAAATTTGGATCTGATTTGTGGCTGCTTGAAAACCTGCGACGCTGTACCACCGATGTGAAAGGTCCGCATTGTGAGCTGAGTGCCGGGTTCACCTATGGATTGTGCGGCAATAATTCCAACTGCCTCGCCCAGTTTGACCAAGGTGCCTGTGGCAAGGTTACGTCCGTAACATCTAACGCAGATGCCGTGCTTGCTTTCACACGTCAGTACAGAACGAATTTTAACCTTCTCAATTCCCGCCGAGTCGATTGACTTTGCTTTGATCTCGTCGATTTCTTCGTTGGCTTTGACAAGCTTCTTCTTCGGATCGGCAGGATCCGCAACATCGTCACAGCTGACTCGACCTACTAGGCGCTCGCTCAATTTAACAACTTCGTCTTCACCTTCAGAGATTGCTTCAACCCAAATTCCGTTGCTCGTGCCGCAATCGTCCATCCTAGTGATCACGTCTTGGGCAACATCCACCAGTTTCCGGGTCATGTAGCCTGAATCTGCTGTCTTGAGGGCTGTGTCCGCGAGCCCTTTACGAGCGCCGTGGGTTGAAATGAAGTATTCCAATACTGTCAATCCCTCACGGAAGTTGGACAAGATCGGCTTCTCAATAATGTCGCCGCTGGGTTTCGCCATCAGGCCACGAACGCCTGCCAACTGCCGCACCTGCTGGCGATTTCCACGAGCTCCAGAATCGACCATCAGCCACACTGGGTTATACTCTCGCTTTCCTTGATTGTGATCGAGTGTTCGGAGCATGACGTTTGCAATCTGGTCCGTGCAGTGTGTCCAAATGTCAACGATCTTGTTGTAGCGCTCGCCTGGAGTGATAACACCTTTGCGATACTGCTTCTCTACATCAGATATCTGCTTCTGGGCATTTTCAATCTCCTGTGTCTTCTCCTTAGGAATGATCATGTCGTCAATGCCAATGGAAACACCCGCACGAGTCGCTTCGCGGAAGCCCAATTCTTTCAATTTATCCAGCATCTGAACCGTTTTATCGTGCCCACAATGCTTATAGCAGTTCCAGATCAGGTCTCCAATCTGGCCCTTTCGGATCACTTTATTCGGAAAACCTAATTCTTGCGGCCATATCTCACTGAATATCACTCGACCTACAGTGGTTTCGATTGTTTTCTTGGCACTATCTCCATAGACAGTTTTAACGCCGAAATTAGGATTCGCAATGACCACGCGGTCGTGAATATTTATTGCACCGTCATCGAGGGCAAAAATGACTTCACTTTTCGACCCGAACAGCATTGCTCTCGCTGGTTTAGCGTCTTTCACAGCACGCGGATCCGCCGTTAGGTAATAGCACCCAAGAGTTATGTCTTGAGTCGGCGTCATGATAGGCTTGCCGCTCGAAGGCGAGAAAATGTTGTTTGGCGCCATCATCAACATTCGCGTTTCCATCTGGGCTTCGACCGAGAGAGGAACATGCACCGCCATTTGATCACCGTCAAAATCCGCATTGTAAGCCGTACAAACCAGTGGATGAATGCGAATTGCTTCCCCTTCAATCAACACCGGCTCGAAGGCTTGTATCGAGAGGCGATGGAGTGTCGGCGCACGATTGAGCATAACCGGATGGCCTTTGGTTACTTCCTCAAGAATATCCCATACTTCGGGTGACTGGCGTTCGATCATCTTCTTGGCACTGCGCACGGTGTGGACGTAGCCAAGTTCCTTCAATCGTCGAATGATGAAAGGCTCGAAGAGAACCAATGCCATCTTCTTGGGTAGCCCGCATTGATGCAGCTTCAATTCGGGGCCGATGACAATAACTGAACGTCCGGAATAATCCACACGCTTGCCCAACAGATTCTGCCGGAATCGTCCGCTCTTGCCTTTCAACATGTCTGAAAGGGATTTTAGAGGGCGATTTCCAGCACCGGTGACAGCGCGACCATGTCGTCCATTATCAAACAGAGCATCCACGGCCTCCTGAAGCATCCGCTTTTCGTTGCGGATGATAACCTCAGGTGTCTTAAGTTGCAGTAAGTTTTTAAGACGGTTATTTCGGTTGATTACACGTCTATAAAGGTCATTGAGATCAGAGGTGGCAAAGCGCCCGCCTTCTAGCGGAACCAATGGTCGCAGATCAGGAGGAATTACCGGTAGCACCGTAAGAATCATCCATTCAGGACGGCTTTTGGACGACATGAAGCCTTGGAACAATTTGATGCGTTTCGCGATTTTTTTGCGAATTTGCTTACTCTTGGTTTCAAGCATTGCCTGTTGCAAAGCTTCTACTTCTTTAGGAAGTTCGGTTCTCGATAGCGCTTCCCGAACACCTTCAGCTCCCATTTTGGCAACGAATGCTTCAGCTCCGTAGGTTTCGCGCGCCTCACGATACTCCACCTCGCTTAGTAGTTGGTGGGTAAGAAGCGGGGTTGACCCAGGGTCGATGACTATATAGTCCTCATAGTAGATTACGCGCTCAAGGTTTCGCGCGGTCATGTCGAGCATGAGCCCGACACGCGATGGCATACACTTGAAAAACCAAATGTGCGACACTGGGACAGCCAGTTCAATGTGCCCCATGCGCTCCCGACGAACTCGAGAAAGAGTAACCTCAACACCGCATCGATCACAGACAACTCCGCGATGCTTGATGCGCTTGTACTTTCCACATGAACACTCCCAATCTTTTACTGGACCGAAAATTCGCTCGCAGAACAACCCCCCTTTCTCGGGTTTAAATGTGCGGTAATTAATGGTCTCAGGATTTTTGACCTCTCCCTTTGACCATGATCGGATCGACTCCGGAGAAGCGACCGAAATCGCCACGTAATCTACCAAATTGACCTTGTCGAGGCCAAGCAACTCACGGGCGGATTCTTTTGTATTCAACATATTGAGACTCTTTCTTTGAACAAAGGATACCGTTCCCACTTAAGATACAAGCGGAGACAGAGCTGCCTGTTGTTCGACCGGTTGGTCGATAGGGTTTGAGTAGCCAACCTTAACATCCAAACCTAGCGATTGCATTTCTTTGACCAACACGTTGAATGATTCGGGAACCCCAGCTTCAAGAGCGTTATCGCCTTTTACAATACTTTCATATATCCTGGTCCTCCCTTGCACATCGTCCGATTTGACCGTCAGCAACTCTTGCAAAGTGTAGGCAGCTCCATATGCTTCCATTGCCCATACTTCCATTTCCCCGAAACGCTGACCTCCATACTGCGCCTTACCGCCAAGCGGTTGTTGCGTGACAAGCGAATAAGGACCAACCGCACGCGCGTGAATCTTGTCCGCCACCAAGTGCCCCAGTTTCATCATGTAGATGTAGCCCACCACGATTTCTTGATCAAACACTTCGCCTGAACGCCCATCATAGAGATGGACTTTTGCGTGTTCCGGAAGTTTGGATTCCTTGAGGTAACCACGAATCTCCTTCTCTTTAATGCCGTCAAACACTGGCGTAGCAAACCGAAGCCCTAGAAATTTCGCAGCCCATCCAAGGTGTGTCTCCAGCACCTGGCCAACATTCATGCGCGAAGGTACGCCTAGTGGATTCAATACGATATCAACGGCGGTGCCATCCGCAAGGAAAGGCATATCCTCCTCTGGGACAATCTTCGCCACCACACCCTTGTTTCCATGGCGACCTGCCATTTTGTCACCTACAGAAAGCTTCCTCTTCGAAGCGATATAGACCTTTACTGATTTGATGATTCCAGGATCGACATCATCACCTGCTTCGACGCGTTCCATTTCTTCATCATGTTGCATCTGAAGTTCATCGAACCGTTTCTTGAAGCTGCCGATGATTTCGTTGATCTTGTTGCGAATCGGCGAAGGATCAATTTCGATGCGGTCGTAAACTTGTGCCAATTTTCTTAGGAGCGTTTTTGTGATCTTGCGATTTGCCGGGATGATGATCTCACCTGTCTCGCTGTTCACCACATCCAATGGAATCTTTTCTCCGAGAAGAATGTTTGAAAGCGCTTCGGTCAGCTGTTCGCGAAGTTCCTCGAACTTTGTTTTGTACTCCTCTTCGACCTGCTTGGCGTGCTTCTTAGCTTCCCCCGCACTGACTCGAGCAACACGATCCGCCTCTTTCTTGGAAGATACTTTAACATCCATCACAATACCGTAAGTTCCGGACGGAACTTTCAAGGAGGTGTCCTTTACATCGGCAGCTTTCTCACCAAAAATCGCGCGAAGCAACCGTTCTTCTGGCGCAAGTTCGGTCTCTGATTTCGGTGTTATTTTTCCTACGAGGATATCCCCCGGCTTGACTTCAGCACCGATTCGAATGACGCCATCTGAACCAAGGTTTTTCAACGCTTCCTCACCCAAGTTTGGAATGTCGCGAGTTATTTCTTCAGGCCCGAGCTTGGTGTCTCGAGCACCAACCTCAAATTCATCTATATGAATCGAAGTGAAAACATCGTCCTTGACTATGCGTTCTGAAATAAGGATCGCGTCCTCAAAATTATATCCGTTCCACGGCATGAACGCACAAAGTACATTGCGCCCAAGTGCAAGTTCCCCACCTTGAGTACAAGGTCCATCAGCTATGATCTGCCCCTTCTTAACATGGTCCCCCTTTTCAACCAAGATCTTCTGATTGATGCATGTAGCTGCGTTTGATCGCATGAATTTGCGTACCTGATAGACATAAGTCCCTTCTGAAGGATCATGCTTGATCCTCTTCTTGCCTTCGGGAAGTTTGCCATCTGAAGTCACAATGATTTGATTTCCAACCACGGAAGCGACCTTGCCACCATCCTCCGAAACTATCACCGCCCGTGAGTCTCGCGCGACACGTTCCTCCAACCCTGTTGCTACCAGAGGTGCCTCGGTGACGAGCAATGGTACCGCCTGACGTTGCATGTTTGATCCCATTAATGCGCGGTTGGCATCATCGTGCTCAAGGAACGGAATCAACCCTGCTGCCACTGAAACCAGCTGTTTAGGGGACACATCCATGTAATCAACTCTAGCTGGCTCCACATCGATAAAGTCGCCTTTGCAACGACACAGAACACGATCTGTAGCAAAATATCCCTTCTCATCAATAGCCGCGTTCGCTTGCGCTACAATGAAGGTTTCCTCTCGATCAGCAGTCAGGTAGTCTAGATGATTGGTCACACGACCTTTTTCAACCTTTCGATACGGAGTTTCTATGAACCCGAAGTCGTTGACACGAGCGAATGTGGCTAAGGATGCTATGAGCCCAATGTTCGGGCCTTCAGGGGTTTCGATCGGACAGATGCGTCCGTAGTGCGAGGGATGCACGTCGCGAACTTCAAATCCAGCGCGATCTCGTGACAAGCCTCCAGGCCCGAGCGCCGAAAGCCTACGCTTGTGAGTCAGTTCAGCAAGTGGGTTGATTTGATCCATGAACTGACTCAACTGAGATCGGCCGAAGAAGTCTCTAACAACAGCTGAAAGCGCCTTTGGGTTGATAAGTTTTTGCGGCGTCATCGTATCCACGCCCTGATCAAAAAGAGTCATCCGCTCCTTAACGAGTCGTTCGGTGCGTGCCAGTCCAACGCGGCATTGATTAGCTAATAGCTCGCCCACCGTACGTATCCGACGGCTACCCAAATGATCAATATCATCCAATGTTCCTTCGCCCTTCTTAAGTCGCAGCAGATACTTTGTCGCCGCAACTAAGTCCTCTTTGGTTAGGATTCGGGTGTCTTCATTCCCCTTAAGACCAAGCTTCTGCATGATCTTGTATCGTCCTACGCGACCCAAGTCATAGCGTTTAGCATCAAAGAATAACCTCTTAATTAAAGCACGGGCATTGGCTGCAGTCGGTGGATCGCCAGGACGCAAACGTCGATAAATGTCCTTGAGGGCCTCCTCCTCGTTTTTGGTAGGATCCTTCTTTATACATTTAATGATTATGCCATCATCGATCGCCGTGTCTACTACCCGGATCTTGGCCATCCCCAATTCTGAAATCTGTTTGATCACTGCTTTGGAGAGTGGTTCAAACGCTCTAGCCACCACTAAGTTTTTGTCGGCATCAACGGCATCTTGGATGAGAACCTTGTTCTGGATGTCTTCAAGAGATTCTGCAGCCTTTACCGTAAGCTCTTCTACCTCATAAAATAGCTTCAACACATCCAAATCAGAACCATACCCAAGTGCTCTCAGGAATGTTGTTGTCAGGAATTTCCGACGTCTCTTCTTGCGGTCGAGATACACATACAGGAGGTCGCTAGTATCAAATTGGGCTTCGTACCACGATCCCCGATCAGGGATAATACGGAAAGAATGAAGCGTTTTTCCATTTGGGTGTTGAGTAGCTTCAAATGCCAGCCCTGGTGAGCGGTGAAGTTGGCTGACGATCACACGTTCAGCTCCATTTATAACGAAAGTCCCTTGAGGTGTCATGAGGGGAATTTCACCCATGAAAACTTTTTCCTCCTTGGTTCCTTTTTCTTCTTTCAACAAGAAAGTTACATGCAGCGGAGCGCCGAAAGTGATTCCTTCCCGAAGACATTCAAGCCAGTCTAGTTTAGGATCGCCGATTTCATAGCTGTGGTAATCAAGCACACATTTCCCATCGTAGCTTTCAATTGGAAAAACTTCCGTGAACACTGCCTGCAAGCCCTTGTTCTTGCGCTTAGTTGACGATACCTCTGCTTGGAGAAATTCGCGATATGAGTCCACCTGAATTTCAATCAGGTTCGGAGGAGCGATTACTTCCTTGATCTTTCCAAAGTTAATTCGTTCGGGCGCTCGCGTTGGCATTTTAACCTCTGCTGAATGTTTCTGACTCCGGAGTCAGTCTGCTCGTTGCAATAATGACACGACGCCGGTCTCTCCGCCTTTCATGGAGCCAGACCGGTAAATTGTGTTTTCCAAACTAAAACTGCCTAATCGCCGTGTCTATAACCTAGGCCGTTTCAAAAATTAGGTGGCGGACAAAGTCCGCCACCTATGATTTACCAAGCTTATTTCACTTCAATCTTTGCACCGGCCTCTTCTAGTTTCTTTTTAGCGGCATCTGTATCCGCTTTGTTCGCTCCCTCCAGGATTGTTTTCGGAGCGCCCTCCACCAAAGCTTTTGCTTCAGCGAGACCCAATCCAGCTTTCACCTCACGGACGACTTTGATTACGGAGATCTTCTTGTCTGCTGGGGCTGAAACGAGGATCACGTCGAACGTGGTCTTTGCCTCTGCTGCAGGCGCTGCCGCCCCACCCGATGCATTCCCAGCTGCGGTTAGTGCAACTGGAGCCGCTGCAGTCACACCCCAAGCTGCTTCGAGTTGCTTCACTAGATCAGCCGTTTCCAAAACGGTTAATTTACCCAACTGTTCAACCAATGCTGCTATGTCTGCCATGTTACCTTTCAGTGTCGTCGTCACTCGCGGCCGCGAATGGATTAAGTTCTATGCCTGAGAACCGACGATTTACTTTGTTGTTGTCTATTATTCGTCCACTTAAACTGACGTGGATGAAAGTTCTAATATCTTACCGGCATCCTTGGCGTTCTTTGGGACACCGTAGTTTGGAATATTTTACTCACTCTTCTCCAAGCGCGCCTGAAGTACTCGAGCAAGCTGAGACGCAGGAGTATTCAGTAGGCGCACTAGCTGGGATGAGGGAGTTTGCAATACGCCTAGCAACTTGCCGCGTAGCACCTCAATTGAGGGAAGTTCAGCAAGCGTCCGGAGGTCTGCCGTTTCGAGTCTTTGATTATTTAAATAACCGAACTTGATTTTTGGTTTTTCAAATTCTGACTCGAACGACTTCAGAATCTTGGCAGCGGCTGAGATGTCGCGCTGACCGGTTATTACTGCCATTTGTCCTGCCAGCAATCCAGTCAAGTCAGTCGTTCGGCTTTCCTGGGCCGCGATACGGAAGATAGAGTTCTTCACCACATGAACCTCAGCTCCAGTCATGTTCAGCCGTCTCCGAAGTTCACTGAAGTGCCCAACAGTGAGCCCCCGGTAATCAACCACAATAAAAAAATGAGAACTGTTCAATCTCTGAACGTATTCAGCACTAATAAGTTTTTTCTCAACACGCATGGTAAGTAATGGTTAGATTTAAGCCGCTAGAAATTCACGTACATCTAACCTGACTGGAGGGCTCATGGTCGACGACAGCGTGCAACTAATAATGAAAGCACCTTTGACTGTTGAAGGACGAGATTTCGCAACCGCCTCGATAACCGAGCGGACATTCTCCACAATATGTAGATCTGAGAAATTCGCCTTGCCAACAGGCACATGAATATTTCCAGCCTTGTCTATCTTGAATTCAACTCGTCCAGCCTTCACTTCTCTTACTGCCTTCGCCGTATCCTCCGTTACGGTTCCTGTCTTTGGGTTTGGCATCAACCCTCTCGGGCCTAGTACTTTCCCAAGTTTACGCACTTCGATCATTGCTTCCGGAGTTGAGATTGCCACATCAAAATCAGACCATCCTTCGGTGCATTTTTTTATAAGGTCATCATATCCAACATACTCGGCGCCAGCTGTTTTTGCAGAATCTGCTGCATTGCCTGGTTTAGCAAAAACTAGCACTCGGACGGTTTTACCACTTCCATGCGGAAGGGGAACGGTTCCTCGTACCATCTGGTCTGATTGCTTAGGATCCACTCCGAGGCGAAAAGCAAGTTCTATGGTTTCATTAAACTTCGCTTTCGGAAATCTTGCTAGAATTTCTACTGCTGATTTGAGTTGGTACAATTTTGATGTAACCACCAGTTCAAGAGCCTTTTTGTAACGTTTGCTTGGCATTGATAATTGCGGTACGACCGAGTTCTTTGCTCTCCCGCGTTTAATAGTTAATTTTGTATTTCAATCCCCATACTCCGAGCCGTCCCTGCTATAACTCGGAAGCCTGCTTCTTCATTCATAGCGTTGAGGTCTTTCCTCTTCAATTTAACAATTTCCATCACCTGTTTGCGCGAGATCTTTCCAACCTTTTCTTTGTTTGGCGTCTTCGACCCAGCAGCGATGCCCGCAGCCTTCTTAAGCAGTATTGATGCTGGCGGGGTTTTGGTGATGAATGTGAATGATTTGTCTTGATAAACCGTTATGATAACAGGAATCACCATACCAGGCTGATCCTTCGTGACGGCATTAAACTCTTTGCAAAAGGCCATGATGTTCACACCTTGTTGTCCAAGGGCTGGACCAACGGGTGGTGCCGGATTGGCTTGTCCTGCCGGAATCTGCAATTTTACCTGCCCTACAACTTTTTTCGCCATAAATCTGTTAGTCGTCTTGGACCGTCTTCAGCTATTAGTTAGTCTCTCAGGCTTTTTCAACTTGCCAGTACTCGAGTTCGACAGGTGTATTCCTCCCGAAAATATTGACTGTGATTTTCAATTTTCCGCGCTCCGGTTCTATTTCTTCTATGATTCCACTGAAATTCAAGAATGGACCATCATTGATCTTAATGGTCTCTCCGATTTCAAAGTTTACTTTTGGTTTTTCACGGTCGTCGGAATCTGAGATTTGTTCTTTGATGACAGCGATTTCCTCTGGAGTCACCGGAATAGGCCGCTCACCTCCAACAAAACCAATGATTCCGGGTGTATCTCGAACGAAATACCAAGGCTTCTCCAAGATACGGCGATTATCATCTAGTAACATGACATTGATGTAGACGTATCCTGGGTGCAGTTTTCTTGTACTTACAGTCTTCTTTCCACTGCGTACTTCAGCTACCTTTTCCATTGGAACCAGAACCTCTTGAATATATTCTTCCATTTCCTCAGTTTTGAGCCGTTTTTCAATGCTATCTTTGACCTTTTGCTCCTGCCCCGACAAAGTATGAATGACGAACCATTGGGTTGGCATAAGCAAATTTATAGCTAAATGAGAAAGTTCAATGCTCGCGATACTAAGAAATCCACCATCACAGTGAAAAAGCCAAGCAAGGCAATTGTTATTATAACCACCACGGTTGATTCTCTCAATTCCTCGAAGCTCGGCCAAGTACACTTTGTAAGTTCTTCACTAGTTTCCGATACATATCCTGAAAAACGCATCAGGTAGCCCTTTCGCCACAGAAAGGCGAAAGTCACTCCAATCACAACGGCCCAAATAATTAATTGTGTGTAATTTTTCACAGTAATCTGGCTTTGGCGGAGGGGGAGGGATTCGAACCCCCGTTGGCTGTTAAGCCAAAGCGGTTTTCAGGACCGCCGCGATAGACCACTCTGCCACCCCTCCGGCACACTTGATTGGCAGGGCGTGAGGGACTCGAACCCCCAACCAACGGTTTTGGAGACCGCTACTCTACCAATTGAGCTAACGCCCTGTTCGCAGCCATTTTCTGCTAAATGGCAACCCTCAGGATCAGAGGTCTGCTTCGCAATCTGTCTTCGAATCAAGACACCACTACTTCGCTCACACGGCCGGCACCAATTGTACGACCGCCCTCTCGTATGGCAAATCGTTGACCTTTCTCCATTGCGACCGGGGCGATCAGTGTAATTTCAACCGAGACATTGTCTCCAGGCATAACCATTTCAACCCCTTGAGGAAGCGAGACAGTTCCGGTTACATCGGATGTGCGGAAGTAGAATTGTGGTCTATAGTTCGTGAAGAATGGCGTGTGCCGGCCACCTTCCTCTTTCGACAACACATAAACTTCAGCCTTGAAGTTGGTGTGAGGTTTTATGGATCCAGGCTTCGCCAGCACCATACCTCGCTCGACTTCCTCTTTTTTTGTACCGCGCAGAAGAACGCCAACATTGTCACCAGCATTAGCTGAGTCCAAGAGTTTTCTAAACATTTCAATATCCGTTGCTACCGTCTTTCGAGTATCTTTTAGACCAACGATTTCAACTTCTTCCATCTTCTTCAGCACACCGCGTTCAACTCGTCCGGTAACAACCGTGCCACGTCCTTCTATGTTGAATACATCCTCAACACACATCAAAAACGGCTTATCAACTTCTCGTGTCGGAAGGGGAATATTTTTATCAACAGCATCTAAGAGTGCTTGGATAGCCTTTTCACCTTCAGGTTCAGCAGCCAGGGCTTTTGTCGCACTCCCTCTAACGACCGAGGCAGTATCGCCTGGGAATTGATATTTATTAAGGAGATCTCGAATCTCCATTTCGACCAAATCAAGCAACTCCGGATCATCTACCAAGTCCACTTTATTCAAAAATACAACAATCGCCGGAACCCCAACCTGGCGGGCTAACAAAATGTGCTCCCGGGTCTGCGGCATTGGACCGTCGGCAGCACTAACCACCAGAATCGCACCATCCATCTGCGCCGCACCCGTAATCATG
>SXGS01727778.1_pt1 | contig 20474 bp, 22 predicted proteins | sample 3174681 | NCBI WGS metagenome assembly SXGS01 (sample SAMN11356861, study PRJNA531348) | freshwater metagenome | isolation source: freshwater sample F1-80 | place: China: Fuxian Lake, Yuxi | collected 2017-12-25 | reverse complement strand
GGAACGTGATCAAGGTCGTCTGGGGGCGCGAGTGGGATGCGCTGCTGGAAAAGGACGACGACGGCGCGTTGGTGGACATCATGAACACCACGGTCGACGGCGACTACCAGACGTACAAAGCCGAATCCGGCGGATTCGTCCGGGAACACTTCTTCGGCAAGTCCCCGCAGACCAAGGAAATGGTCGCGGACATGACCGACGAAGAAATCTGGAACCTCAAGCGCGGCGGCCACGATTACCGCAAGGTCTACGCAGCGTACAAAGCCGCCGTGGAATTCAAGGGCAAGCCGACGGTCATCCTGGCGCACACCGTCAAGGGCTACGGCCTGGGCACCCACTTCGAAGGGCGCAATGCGACGCACCAGATGAAGAAGCTCACGCTGCAGGACTTGAAGGATTTCCGCGATCACCTGCGGATCCCGATCACCGATGAGCAGCTCGAGGCCAATCCGTACGAACCGCCGTATTTCCACCCCGGCATGGACACCCCGGAAATCGAATACTTGATGGAACGGCGCAAGGCCCTCGGCGGCTTCGTCCCGGAACGGCGGCACAAACACACGGAACTGGCCCTGCCCGAGGACAAAGCCTATGAAGTGGCGAACCGCGGTTCCGGCAAGCAACTCGCCGCCACCACGATGGCGTTCGTGCGTCTACTCAAGGACCTCATTCGGGACAAGGAGTTCGGCAAGCGGGTAGTGCCGATCATCCCGGACGAGGCCCGGACCTTCGGCATTGACTCGTTCTTCCCGACGGCGAAGATCTACAACCCCAAGGGCCAGAACTACTTGTCCGTCGACCGTGATTTGGTCTTGGCGTACAAAGAATCGCCGGCGGGCCAGATCGTGCACGCGGGCATCAACGAAGCCGGTTCGGTGGCGGCCTTCACCGCTGCGGGCACGGCCTACGCCACGCACGGCGAGCCCTTGATCCCGGTCTACGTGTTCTATTCGATGTTCGGCTTCCAGCGCACCGGCGACGGCCTCTGGGCGGCCGCGGACCCGATGGCCCGCGGTTTCGTGGTCGGCGCCCCCGCCGGCCGCCCCACGCGGACCGGTGGAGGCCGGCAGCACGCGGACGGCCATTCGTTGATCTTGGCTGCCACCAACCCGGCAGTGATCAGCTACGATCCGGCCTACGGTTACGAGATCGGGCACATCGTCCGTTCCGGCCTGGAGCGCATGTACGGGACCGATTCTTCGTTCACCGAAGAAGAGCGCAACGTCATGTACTACATCTTGGTTTACAACGAGCCGATCCTGCAGCCGGCAGCTCCGGAAGAAGTCGACGTCGAAGGGATCGTCAAGGGCATCTACCTCCTGGCCCCCGCCAAGGTCGACGGACCGCGGACCCAGCTGCTCGCCAGCGGAGTTGCGGTGCCGTGGGCTTTGGAGGCCCAGCAGATCCTGGCCGACGAGTGGGGGGTCTCCGCCGACGTCTGGTCGGTGACCTCCTGGACCGAACTGCGCCGGGACGGCTTGGCCGCCGAGGAAGAGCAGTTCCTCAACCCCGGCGCGCAGGCCAGGATCCCCTTCGTGACCGAGCAGCTCGCTGGGGCGACCGGCCCGATCGTGGCGGTCACCGACCACATGAAGGCCGTGCCGGACCAGATCCGGCAGTTCGTGCCGAACGAGTTCGCGACCTTGGGCGCCGACGGCTTCGGCTTCTCCGACACCAGGGCGGCAGCGCGCCGGTTCTTCAAAATCGACTCGCATTCGATCGTGGTCCGGGCCCTGGAGATGCTCGCCCGGCGCGGCGAAGTCGATTGGCAAGCCCCGGCTCAGGCGATTGAGAAATACCGCTTGCTGGACGTGAACGCCGGCACCACCGGCAACGCCGGCGGCGACAGCTAGGCGCGACGCGCTAGTCCGCACTTCGCAGAAAGTGCCCGTTCCGGATCATCCGGAACGGGCACTTTCCGTTTCCGCCGGTCGGCGGTGTCCCAGTGAGCAGGCCCACTCAGTGGGACACACCAGGTCTGTCCCAGTGAGTTGCCGTGCCCAATGGGACCGAGCCGTCGGGCTATTGCCAACCGCGCTGAATCCGCAGACCGTTGCCTTCGACACTCGACGCGTAGTTCGCCTGCCCCAGGCAATCGCCATATTCATGCGCCTTGCTACTACTGCCGCTGAGTCCGCTCGAGGTCGTCGGGGCGCCCACGGATACGTCGATCCGCGGCACCGTGGCGCAGCTCTTCGTGTTGTAGTTCTCCACGAAGCCGCTCTGCGCGGCACGGAAGTTGCCGCTGTTCGCCGGCAATACGTAGCTTCCGATGTGCGTACGGATTCCGGTCACCGCGTCCGTGACGGTACCGCTCCAAGTGTCCGTACCGGTCCTGGCGACGGTCAGCGTATAGCCATGGAGGTAGTTCGCCTCGAAATCGACCGCACAGCTGACTCCAGCACCGCCGTCGGCGCCGTTGCTGCATTGCGCGTCGCCCGAGGTCGTGCCGGCGATGAAACTGGAGAAGGCTGCATGCAGGCGCTGCTTGCCGTTCTGGTCGGGACGGGGCTGCAAGCCCATGTACCCGACGTCCTTCTGATTCATGAAATTGAATTGGTCCGCGACGTAATTCCCGGCTACCCGGGCCGTCTCCGGATTGAACTTCGTGCTGAAGCTGATATCGGTCAGTCCTGCCGCCGGGGCACCGGGAATCTGCCAGCTGAACCCGACGTTGCCGCCGAAGGTCTGCGCTGAGGCGGTGCCCGGGAAAACTGCAAGACTCAAGGTCAAGGCGGCAAGCACGGACAGCGCCGCTCGGATTGTCTTCGGCATGTTCTCCGCTTTCTTCTGATGACGTTTCGTGACTGATTGAGATGATCTTCAATCAGGTGTTCACGCCGGAGTGTAATCCGCCAATCTGGAAGGACAACCCCGGAACCAACCGGCAAGGCCCAGTTCGACGACGGAGAAACCCGCCTGATTGTCGCTGGTCTCCAAAAACTCCCAGTCAACTTGTCCAAAATCGTCGAGCTGTTGTGCACTTCCTACAATTGAAGTCGTATGCTCAAACCATGCCTGCAGCGAAATCAGCCCTTTCCGGCGCCACTACGATGCTCAGCAACGATCACACCCTGGCCAAGCTGCGCGAAAGCATCGGCACGCTGTCGACGGCGACCACCCGGCAACTTGATGCCGCACTCCCCTGGTACCGCCGGCTCGACGCCGAGGAACGGAGCGCACTCGGCCTGCTGGCCCAAAACGGCATAGCCTCGTTCGTCAGCTACTACCAGAAGCCGTCGTCCCCGGGCTGGGTGCTCACCGATGTCTTCGGCAATGCGCCCACCGAACTCACCAGCTCGATCAGCCTGCAGAAGGCTCTGCAACTGATCCGGATCGTGGTCCAAGTGGTCGAAGACCGGGTCCCGGAGCTGGCCGCGCCGGGCGACGAAGCGCCGCTTCGCGAAGCCGTCCTCCGTTATGCCCGGGAGGTCGCCTTCGCCGCCGCGGATGTCTATGCCCGCGCCGCGGAATCCCGTGGCGCTTGGGACACCAGACTCGAATCGCTCATCGTGGATGCGATCCTGCGCGGCGAGAACACCGATGCCCTGCGCTCCAGGATCGCGGCGCTGGGCTGGAAATCCAAGGAGAAATTCACCGTGATGGTGGGCGCCTCGCCGGCCGAAGCCGGCCAGGGGTTCGTCAACGAGTTGCGCCGGACGGCGAGCCGCTACGCCGAAGACGCGCTGGTCGGCATCCAAGGCGACCGGTTGATCGTGGTACTCGGCGGCGTCAACGACCAGGAATCCGCTTATCTGCGGATCAGTGAACTCTTCGGTCCGGGACCCGTGGTCTACGGTCCGGAAGCGCCTTCCTTGGTCGAGGCCAGCGGCTCTGCCCGCGCGGCCTTCGCCGGACTCGCTGCGGTCCGCGCCTGGCCGCAAGCTCCCCGTCCGGCCTCCGCGAACGACCTCTGGCCGGAACGGGTGATGAACGGCGACGATGACGCCCGGCGATCGCTGGTGCGCCATGTCTACCGCCCGTTGCTCACCGCGTCCAACGGGCTGGTGGAGACGCTCAGCGCCTACCTTTCGCTCGGGCACTCCCTCGAAGCCACCGCGCGGGAACTCTTCGTGCACGCCAATACCGTCCGGTACCGGCTCCGGAAAGTCACTGATCTGACCGGCTGGGATCCACTGCTGCCGCGTGAAGCCTTCGTGCTGCAAACTGCTCTGGCTGTGGGGCGGCTCGCCTCATCCGCCCGCAATTGATCGGAAGTCCACTAAAAGCCAGGGCCGGCAACGGGCAGACTCGCCGAAGTTTTGTAGCTTACCTACAATGTGGCATCCTGAGCTTGGTACCAGGAAACACCGAGATTTCACTTCAGGTTTGGAAAACTAGATACGTGCTTGCAATTGTCTGCCCCGGCCAAGGAGCCCAGTCCCCTGGATTCCTCAGCCCTTGGCTCGAACTCCCCGGCGTCGAAGCCCATCTGTCCAGTCTCAGCGATGTCGCCGGTTTGGATCTTTTGCGGCACGGAACCGTTTCCGACGCGGAAACCATCAAGGACACCGCGATCGCCCAGCCGCTCATCGTGGCGGCGGGGTTGCTGGCCGCCCGCGCCCTGTTCGGCAATGACGAAGTCGCGGAGCCGGACGTCGTCGCCGGCCATTCGGTCGGCGAGGTCACTGCAGCAGCGCTCAGCGGCGTGCTGACCGAGACCGAGGCCATGCTTTTCGTCCGGGAGCGGGCCAATAAGATGGCCGAAGCCGCGGCTGCCACACCCACCGGAATGAGCGCCGTCGTCGGCGGGGATCCGGAAGCCGTGCTCGCGGCCATCCACGGGGCCGGTTTGACCCCGGCGAACATGAACAGCGCCGGTCAGACCGTCGCCGCCGGCACGCTCGAGCAACTCGCGGTGCTGGCCGCGAATCCTCCGGCAAAAGCCCGGGTCATCGCGCTCCAGGTGGCCGGGGCCTTCCACACCGAGCACATGCGGCCCGCCGTCGGCGCCCTGGAAGCACTCAGTCCCAGTCTGCATCCCGAGAATCCCGCAGCAACCCTGCTGTCGAATTTCGACGGCGCAGCGGTAGCCACCGGCGATGCCGCTTTGGCCAGTCTGATTGCGCAAGTCTCCCGCCCGGTCCGCTGGGACCTGTGCATGAAGACCATGCTGGACCTCGGTGTGGACAGCCTCATCGAGCTCGCCCCGGCCGGCACGCTCACCGGACTCGCCAAGCGCGCGATGCCCGGAATTGCTACCGTTGCAGTCAAGACACCGGCAGACCTTGATGCCGCCCGTGAAATACTCAAAACCCGCACCTTGGCCTCCGGGGCCACGGCACGGGGAGAAGGAGCGTAGTGGCAAATCCCACGCTGAACCAAACCGCCCTGCGGGACAAGACCGCCATTCTGGGCCTGGGGTCCTACCGCGCCGAACTGGTGGTGACCAACGAGGACGTCTGCCAATGGATCGACTCCTCCGACGAGTGGATCCGGCAGCGGACCGGAATCATCACCCGTTTGCGGGCGCCGCGTGAAATCGGCGTGGTGGAAATGGCTGAAGCGGCGGCCCGCGAAGCCCTGGCCAACGCCGGCATCGAGGCTTCCCAGTTGGGTGCAGTCATCGTCTCCACGGTGACCCACCAGTACGCAACCCCTTCGGCGGCAGCATTGCTGGCCGACCGGCTCGGCGCTACGCCGGCCCCGGCCTTCGACATCTCCGCAGCCTGCGCCGGCTATTGCTACGGAATCGGGCAAGGCGACGCCTTGGTCCGCTCCGGCGCGGCCGATTACGTGCTCGTCGTCGGCGTCGAAAAGCTTTCCGACGTGATCGACAACCACGAACGCACGATTTCCTTCCTGCTCGGCGATGGCGCCGGGGCCGCCGTGATCGGGCCCTCGGAAACCGCCGGCATCGGCCCCACGATCTGGGGTTCCGACGGCAGCAAATGGGATGCGATCGGCATGACGCATTCTTTGCTGGAAGTCCGGGATGCGAGCTTGGCGGCGAAAAACGATGGCGGGTTGACCGCCGGAGCGATTGCCGAGGCCGAGTTCAGCCTCTGGCCGACGTTGCGCCAAGACGGGCAGACGGTCTTCCGCTGGGCAGTCTGGGAGATGGCGAAGGTCGCCAAACAAGCGCTGGAAGCTGCTGGTGTGACCGCCGCCGATCTGGCCGCTTTCGTGCCGCACCAGGCCAATATGCGGATCATCGACTCGCTGGTCAAGGAGCTCGACTTGCCGGAAAGCGTCGTGGTGGCGCGCGACATCGAAGACACCGGGAACACCTCTGCGGCGTCGATCCCGCTGGCCACCTGCCGGCTGTTGAAGGAGAATCCTGAGCTGAGCGGCGGCTTGTCGCTGCAGATCGGCTTCGGCGCGGGCCTGGTGTTCGGGGCCCAAGTAGTGGTTTTGCCGTAAATTTCATAATTTTGCCGGTCTTTTCGGTGCAACATGCATCGTAGAGGTCGCGATTCGGGCCGCATTCGTGGTTTGATCGACACTGCCCGTCCAGCAACCGGACCGGGCGGACACTGAGAAAGGGAGCCATCAATGGCTAGCAACGAAGAAATCCTGGCCGGTTTGGCTGAAATCGTCAACGAAGAGACCGGTCTGGCGCCGGAGGCCGTGGAGTTGGACAAGTCCTTCACCGACGACCTCGACATCGATTCCATCTCGATGATGACCATCGTGGTCAACGCGGAAGAGAAGTTCGGCGTCCGCATCCCGGACGAGGAAGTCAAAAACCTCAAGACCGTCGGCGACGCAGTCAACTACATCGCAAGCGCGCAGGCCTAGGCTTCCGCAGTCAACGCAGCTTCTCGCAATATTGCCGGCTTTTCAGGCTTGCGGTGCGCCAACTGGCGGTCACCGCAAGCCCGATGAGTTTTTAGACACCCAAGAGAGTGAAAAATGTCCCGCAAAGTAGTCATCACCGGACTCGGCGCCACCACCCCCATCGGCGGTGACGTCCCGACCACGTGGAAGAATGCGCAAATCGGCGTGTCCGGAGCGCATACGCTCACCGATGATTGGGTCGCCAAATACGAGCTCCCGGTGACTTTCGCCGCCCGCGCCATGACTCCGGCGGCGGAGGTGCTGACCCGGATCGAAGCCAAGCGCTTGGACCCGTCCAGCCAGTTCGCCGTCATCGCTTCCCGCGAAGCATGGCAGGATGCCGGCGCGCCGGAGGTCGACAAGGATCGGTTCGCGGTGGCCTTTGCTACCGGAATCGGCGGCGTTTGGACGCTTTTGGATGCCTGGGACACGCTTCGCGACCGCGGACCGCGGCGGGTGCTGCCGATGACCGTTCCCATGCTCATGCCCAACGGCGCTGCCGCTGCCGTGAGCTTGGACCTCGGTGCCCGGGCCGGCGCACACACTCCGGTGTCCGCTTGCGCCTCCGGAACCGAAGCGCTCCACCAAGCCGTCGAGTTGATCCGGTCCGGCAAAGTGGACATCGTGATGGCCGGCGGCACCGAAGCCGCGATTCACCCGATGACGCTCGCCTCCTTCGCCTCGATGCAGGCGTTGTCCAGGCGCAATGACGATCCGGAACACGCTTCCCGGCCTTACGACCTCAATCGCGATGGCTTCGTGATGGGCGAAGGCGCCGGCGCTTTGGTACTCGAGGCCGAAGAGCATGCGCTGGCGCGTGGTGCACGGATCTACGGCGAACTCGCCGGCACCTCGGTGACCGCGGACGCCTACCACATCACGGCACCGGACCCGGAAGGCTTGGGGGCCACACGCGCCTTGAAGGCCGCCTTGTTCGACGCCCGGGCACAGATCGAAGACGTGGTGCACGTGAATGCCCACGCGACCTCGACCCCGGTCGGCGACAAGCCGGAATACACCGCACTCCGAGCCACCTTCGGAAACCACGTGGACAACCTCGCGGTGTCCGCCACGAAGTCCCAGATGGGCCACTTGCTCGGTGCATCCGGAGCGGTGGAAGCCGTGCTGACCGTGAAAGCGGTCCAGGACCGCAAGGCGCCGGCAACCATCAACCTGGAGAACCAGGACCCGGAGATCCCGCTGGACATCGTCACCGCGGCCCGCGATTTGCCGACCGGCGACATCGTGGCGCTCAGCAATTCCTTCGGCTTCGGCGGGCACAACGCCGTCGTGGTCATCCGCAACTACTGATTTTCGCTTAGCGGAGTCTTCGCGTTAGCGAAATGGCTTTGCGTTGGCCCAATGTCTGACATTGGGCCAACGCAAAGCCATTTCGGTATCTGAAACTTGTTCGCGCGCTGCCGTGCTGGTTCAGCCCACTTGGTGCAGCCAACGCACCGGAGCGCCCTCGGCGGCATGCCGGAATGCTTCCAGCTCCTCATCCCATGCCTCCCCGAGCGCCAGGGAAAGTTCGTGGTAAACCCGGGCCGGGTCGCCGGCCCCGGACTCGTAGGCATAACGGATCCGGTCCTCGGAAACCATGATGTTTCCGTGTACATCGGTCATGGCATGGAAGATGCCCAGCTCCGGAGTATGCGACCAGCGGCCGCCGTCGACCCCCGCACTCGGTTCTTCAGTGACTTCGTAGCGCAGATGGGCCCAGCCGCGAAGTGCTGAAGCCAGCAGCGAACCAGTGCCCTGCGGTCCAACCCAGGACAATTCGGCGCGGAAGGATCCGGGCGCGGCAGGCTGCGCCGTCCATTCGAGATCGGCCCGCTTGTCGAGCACGGAACCGATCGCCCATTCGACGTGCGGGCACAACGCAGTGGGGGCTGAGTGCACGAAAAGCACTCCACGTGCCATCACAACAGACATTCCATCCTCCATAGCTGTAGGTACGTCTTCCCCAACGACCTGCTGCTGGAACCGGTTGTCCGTGCTTGCGCACTGCTGCCATCGACAGATGCCCACCTGGATCTATAGCAATTGTGCCGTATCCGGCAGAATAACGCCAGTGAAATTTCTTGGCTGCAATTCCGCTCCCGCCCAGCTGCTGCCCAGATTCAGGCCCGGGGGTGCGCTTGCTGATAACTCGACCGCAGCCGTTCCACGGATACGTGGGTATAGATCTGCGTGGTGGCCAAAGAAGAATGCCCCAGGATTTCCTGCACGGCACGCAGATCCGCCCCGCCGTCGAGCAAATGGGTCGCAGCGGTGTGCCGCAAGGCGTGCGGGCTGGTCGCCGCAGTATCGCCGAGCCCGTTGAAGCCGCGTTCGACGACGGCCCTGACCTGCCGCTGGTCGATCCGGCCACCCCGGGCGCCCAGGAAGAGTGCTGCCCCGCTGCGCGTTTGGCTCAGCGCCGGGCGCGCGCTGCGCAACCAGCGGAGCACCGCGGCCTCGGCCGGCATGCCGAAAGGCACCGTGCGCTCTTTGTTCCCTTTGCCGAGCACCTTGAGCGTGCGTCGTTCGAAATCCAGGTCATCGATATCCAGGGCCGCCAGCTCGCCGACCCGGATGCCTGCCGCATAGAGCAGCTCCACCAGGGCCAGATCGCGGACCGCCAGCGGATCCCCTTCGCTGGCCGCGGATTCCAAGGCAGCGATCAGGCGGGCCATCTGAGCCTGCTGCAATACCCCGGGCAAGGACTTTTGCCGTTTCGGCGCCTTCAGGCGAAGCGTCGGATTGTCCGCGATCAGCCCTTCGCGCAAGGCCCAAGCCATGAAGGTTCGGATGCTGGCCGCACGGCGTGCCAAGGTGGAGCGGGCCAGCCCCTCGGTGCTCTGTTCACCCAGCCACTCCCGGAGCATCCCCAGATCGATTTCACCCGGATCCCGGGCGCCTGCCGCGACCGCGAAATACAGCAGGCTTTCGACATCCGCGGCATACGCGCGGATGGTGTGCTCGGAGCGCGCCCGTTCGGCACCCAAATGGAGCGCAAAAGCAGCCAAGGCGCTGCCGAACCGCAACGGCAGCTCGGAATTCGGCTTTTGCGCACTGGTCATTCCCCCACTGTGCTGCCTGATGGCGGCTCTTTCAAGCAGCACCGCCGCAAGCCCCCGTCGAAGTTCAGCCAGATCCGGACTTGGCCCGAGCCCAACCGCGATCCGATCGCCGGGCCAGGCCGAGCAGCTCCAGGCGGCCCAGTCCGGCCTGGACCGCAGGGGTCCCGAGCCCGGCTACAGTGCCGAGCTTTTCCACGCTTGATCCGGTCCGCATCGGCAAAGCATCCAGGAGCAGCAGATCTTCGGTCGAAAGACCGTCATGGACCGAAACCGGCGCGGCCCGTTCCGGCAACCGGACCGTCATCGGCGAGGCCAACTCGAGCACCTCGTCTGCATCGGTGACGCAGACCGCGGCGCTCTCCCTGAGCAGCCGATGGCAGCCCGCCGAACCGGCGGCATAGACCGAACCGGGCACAGCGCCCAGTTGCCGACCCAACCCCGCCGCGTGATGGGCCGTGCTGAGCGCCCCAGAGCGCCATCGAGCCTCGACCACCACGGTGGCAGCGGACAACGCCGCAATCAGCCGGTTCCGCTGCAGGAACCGGTAACGGGTCGGATTCGTCCCCGGCGGGACCTCTGCGATCAGCACGTCCTGCTCGGCGATTTGGCGCAGCAGGCCCTCATTGCCTGCCGGGTAGAACCGGTCCAGCCCACCGGCCATCACGGCAACCGTGGCCGGAGCACTGTGTTCCCTCGGCCCCGCGCCGCTGGGTTCCCTCGGCCCCGCGCCGCTGAGCGCCGCGCGGTGTGCGGCCGCATCGATTCCGTAGGCACCGCCGGAAAGCACAGTTTTCCCCTGGGCGGCGAGACGGTGGCAGATCGCTGCGGTCACCGATTCCCCATACTCGCTGCTGTCCCGGGCGCCGACGACCGAAATGCAGTCCTGGAACCGGGGCAAGCGCGCAGGGCCGCGGAACCACAACCCGACCGGCGCCGCCAATCCCAGATCATCCACTCCAGCCGGCCAATCCGGATCTTCCGGGATGAGCAGCCCTCCGCCCAACCGCCGGATCACCCGCAAGTCGCGCCCGGGCGCCAGATCCGGCAACCGTGGCCGCCATCGGTCCAGAGCTTCCGCCAAGCCGCCCCACCGGATACCGGCTTCAGAGCTCAGCAGTTCGGCTACCGCAGCTTCCCGGCTCGCGCCGATCCGGACGTGGCCGGCGATCACCCGCATCGATTCCCATGCTCCGAGCACCCTGATCATCGCCATCCCCGGCAGATCCGACGGCTCCATCAGCCTGGTCAACGCCGCGCGGGCCAACCGCACATCCTCCGGATTCATCGGGCAATCCCCCGGCTGCGCATGTTCAAAGCTTGTCCTATCTGGTCCGGCCCGGGAGCAGCTAGTTCCGCCAGATCCGCCAAGGTCCACGCCAACCGAAGCACCCGGTCATAACCGCGGGCGGTCAATGCTCCGCGGTCCAGCGCCTGGTCGACCAGCCTGGTCACCGGACCCGGCAGGCGCAATGGACCGCGGAGCAGCTGCCCGGTCGCTTCGGAATTGAAGCCGATCCCGAACTGATGCAGCCTGGCCGATGCCCGGTGCCGCGCGGCCAGTACCCGGCAGGCCACCATAGCGGTCGGCTCCCCCGAGGGCCCCACAGCCAATTCCGCCAGGGAAAGCCGTGGCACGCTCATTTGGATGTCGACCCGGTCCAGCAACGGTCCGGAGAGCTTCCCGAAGTAGCGCCGCCGGGCAATCGGGGTGCAACTGCAGTCCAGCGCCTTTCCGGCGGAATTGCCGCAAGGGCACGGATTCGCCGCGAGCATCAGCTGGAATCGGGCCGGATACGCCGCCACCCCGGCGGAACGGTGAATCACCAGTTCGCCGCTCTCCAGAGGCTGCCGCAATGCATCGAGGACCCTTCGGTCGTACTCCGGCGCCTCATCCAGAAACAACACTCCTCGGTGCGCCCGCGACGCGGCCCCGGGACGGGGCATCCCGGAGCCGCCACCGACGATCGACGCCATGCTCGCGGTGTGGTGCGGACTTTCGAAGGGCGGCCGCCGGAGCAGCCGGGTACGGCTTTCCCCGAGCCCGCCCAAGGAGTGGATTGCAGTGACCTCCATCGCCTGGCCATCGTCCAAGTCCGGCAACAATCCCGGCAACCGCTCAGCCAGCATGGTTTTTCCGGCCCCGGGCGGACCCACCAGCAGCACATGGTGCCGTCCCGCAGCAGCCACCTCCAAAGCCGCCCGGGCTTCGGCTTGTCCGGCCACATCCGCCAGGTCCAGGAGCGGGGCATCGTGCTCCGCGACGCCGGCAACGTCCACCTCCGGCAAGGCGGCCAATTGCAGTTCCGCAGGGTCCGCACCGAAGCGCAACGCCACCTCGGCCAAACTGGAAAAACCCTCGACCTCCGATCCGGGGACCAGACCCGCCTCGGGCACATTGGCCCGGGCCACGACGATCCGCGGGTGCCCGGCACGCACCGCGGCCAGGACAGCCGGCAGAATCCCCCGGATCGGGCGCAGCCTCCCGTCCAGGCCGAGCTCGGCCAGGAAAACCGCGCTTCCGGTCTCCTGGACATCGCCGGCCGCCCGGAGCGTCGCCATCACGATTGCCAAGTCGAAGGAGCTGCCGCGTTTCGGCAATGAGGCCGGAAGCAGGTTGACCGTGATCTTGCGCCGGCTCAACGGGATCCCGGAATTGTGCGCCGCTGCACGGATCCGTTCTTTCGCTTCGACCAACGAAGCGTCCGGCAAGCCCAGCAACTGGAAAGCCGGCAACGTCTGCCCGATATCGGCCTCGACCTCCACCAGGTGGCCGTTCAGTCCGACCAGGGCCACACTGTAGGCGCGACCCAGCGTCATCCGATCCCCCGCAGGTGTTCCACCGTCGGCTCCCCGCTACGCGGTGCCAGAACCGCCACTGCATCGATCCGCAACGCTCTGCCGAGATAGCCATGATGTCTGGCCCACAGCACGGACAAGGTCCGCAAGCGGTCCAGCTTGGCTTTGTTGATCGCTTCGAAGGGATGGCCGTAGGCGAGGCTGCGCCGGGTTTTCACCTCGGCGATGACCAAGATCTCGCCGTCGAAGGCGACCAGGTCGATTTCCCCCCGGTTGCAGCGCCAATTCACGTCGACGACGGTGAACCCACGCCGTTCGAGGTAGTCCGAGGCGAGAGCCTCGCCGAGCTTCCCCAACTCAATTTTCGTCCGCACCCTCCCAGCATCGCCGGCCGGTCGGGAAGAAGGTCTGAAAATCCGAAAAATCCGGCTGAATGTGGATAACCCGAGGTGCAGAGCAATCCGGAAAAATGCTTCGCCGGCTGATGAAACACCCCTGGATCCAGTCAATTGAAACATACTGTCGCGTATGTTTTTTTCCTGTTAGGCTACAAGCACACTCACCGCATCAAAGGGAGCCCCGGAGCCGATGTTCCGGGGCTTTCCCATTCCCCGGAACAAAGTTGCGGAACTCAATTCCCCAGATCGGGGGCCTTCGGCAGCTCCAAGTCGTCGTTCTTGCTGAGCTCTTCGACGTTGACGTCCTTGAACGTGATCACCCGGACGTTCTTCACGAACCGCGCGGAACGGTAGACGTCCCAGACCCAGGCGTCCTGGAGGTTCAGATCGAAGTAAACCTCGCCGTCGGCCGATCTGGCTTGCAAATCCACATGGTTCGCCAGGTAGAACCGGCGTTCGGTCTCCACCACATAGCTGAACAAGCCCACCACATCGCGGTATTCGCGATACAGCTGCAACTCCATATCGGTTTCGTAGTTCTCAAGGTCCTCAGCGCTCATTGAACCATCATGCCCTATCCACTGCCGGACTCGCTTTGCTGCCGAGTTGCCAGGTCCGGCGATGCCATTCGCTGGGTCCGCTGCGATCGATCGCGGCCCGGTGCCCGGCGGTCGCGTATCCCTTGTTGATTTTCCAGCCGAAGTCCGGGAACTCCGCATCCAAAGCGATCAGCATGGCGTCCCGCTGCACTTTCGCGAGCACGCTCGCCGCCGCCACGCTCAGACACTGCATATCGGCTTTGACCAAAGTCCGGACCGGGACGTCCACCCCGTCGTCGAGCGAGCCCGGAGCATCGAAAATGCTCAACTGGCTCGCCGAGAGCCAATCGTGGTTGCCGTCCAGAATCACCACTTCTGCACGGACTCCTGCAGCAAGCAGCGCCGCCCAGGCCCGGGTTCCGGCGAGCCGCAGGGCCGACATCAGGCCCAGGGCGTCGATTTCCGCAGCCGAGGCATGCCCGACGGCGTGGCCGACCGCCCATGCTTCGATCTTGGGCACGAGTTTCTCCCGCGCCTCGGCGGAAAGCAGCTTGGAGTCCTTGACCCCCGGCAGCGGCTTCTGCGCTGAGGCGTCGATCACCACCATGCCCACGCTCACCGGACCGGCAAGCGCGCCGCGGCCCACTTCGTCGGCACCGGCCACGAAGCGATGCCCTTGCGCCATCAACCCGCGTTCAACCGCGAGCGTCGGTGCCGCAGCCACCGGCACGGCTCAGTTGCCCGACGGCACGGGATCGGGGCTGCTGACCGGCGCCGACGACGGTGCCGGGACATCGCGGAAGGTGTCCGGGTAGTTGCCCAGCACCGCCCAACGGTTCAATGGCCAGGCGATCACCGAGGCAGTGCCTTCGACGTCGGATTCGGCGACGAAGCCCTGGCTCGCTGAATCCTGGTGGAACCGCGAATCGGCGGACCGGTTGCGGTTGTCTCCCATGACCCAGAGTTTGCCGGCCGGCACCGTGACGTCAAAGCTGGCGTTGGGCCCGGCGGTATTGTCCGAACCTGGGAAGAGATACGGCTCCACCAAGCCCTTGCCATTGACCGTGATCTGGCCTTGGGCATCGCAGCAGACCACGCGATCGCCAGGCATCCCGATCACCCGTTTGATCAGATGCTGTTGTGACTCGTCCGGCATCAAGCCCACGAAGGTCAGTGACTCCTTGAACCAGTTGACCGGTTGGGCCGGAACTGCCGGGAGCCACCCCTGGGTGTCCTTGAACACCACCACATCGCCGCGCTGCAACGCGAACGGTCGGGGAACCAGCAGATTCACGAAAATCCGATCGTCGACCTGCAGGGTGTTCTGCATGGACTCCGAGGGGATGAAATACGCCCGGAAGAAAAAGGTCTTGATCACAAACGAGAGCACCAGGGCGATCACGATCACAATCGCGATCTCCTTCACCCAGGAGAGCAAGCCGGTGTTCTTGGCTTTGTCCTTCTTGTGCTTGGACTCGATGGCTTCGGCCGAAGCAGCCGGGTCGAAACCCGCAGCCTCGCCAGCGCCCTCGGCGGCGTCCGGTCCTGGTTGGCCCGGCTCCCGAGGCGGCTCGGAGATTGAGTCATCAGCGGGGCCGGGGGTACGGTGCGACATCTATTGGGTGCCTTTCTGGGCAGGTGGACCGATAAAGGTCCGTGGAACTGATCCGAAGCGCTCGAGCGGCCAGAGGATCTGGAGGGGACGACCGATCACTTTCCCCACCGGGATCAGGCCGCCGCCGGGCGCACCGAGCAACGAACGGGAATCAGCGGAAACCGAACGATGGTCCCCCATCAGCCACAACTTACCCTGTGGCACGATGACATCAAAGGACATCGAGCTGGGAGCATCCCCAGGAAAAAGATAGGGCTCCGCGAGGGCCTCACCGTTGACACTGAGTTGCCCTCCGGCAGTGCAGCATTTCACTTCGTCCCCGGCGATCCCGATCACCCGTTTGACGTACACCGTGTCACTGCCGACCAGGCCGAGGAACTGCCCGATCGCGGACAAACCGTCGAGCAGCGGTCCACGCCCGGAATTCAACGGGTCGAAGGAACCCCGGCCGTCGAAGACCACGATGTCGCCGCGGTTGATCGGGCCGAAGGCGTAGTCGGTACGGGAAACCGCAACGCGGTCCCCGGCGCCGAACTGCGGTTCCATCGATCCGGACGGAATGTAGTAGACCTCAAGCCACAGGGCACGGATCAGGGCGCTGGCCACCAGAGCCACCGCGGCGGCGAGCAAAACAAAGCGCCAACCCAGTTTCCTGGGCCGGCGCTCCGTACGTGCGGTCAAGCGAGCGTCCGCTGTCTACTTGGTAGGCAGGTTGTCGCGCTTTTCCTTGATCTTTGCAGCCTTGCCACGCAGATCGCGCATGTAGTACAGCTTTGCACGACGCACGTCGCCGCGGGTGACCACCTCGATCTTTTCGATGATCGGGGAATGCACCGGGAAGGTACGCTCCACGCCAACGCCGAAGGAGACCTTGCGGACCGTGAAGGTCTCGCGGATGCCATCGCCCTGGCGGCCGAGCACGAAGCCCTGGAACACCTGGACGCGGGAGCGGTTGCCTTCGATGATGTTGACGTGCACCTTGAGGGTGTCGCCGGCCCGGAAAGCCGGAACGTCGCTGCGCAGGCTGGCTGCGTCTACTGAATCTAGGATGTGCATAGTGCGACTCCTGGTGAACGCTACAGGTCATTCACTTTGCTTCGCGGCACCAAGCACCCGGACGGAGCCGGGGCAATGCTGCCGGAGAGTGGATTAGCCGATCTGGCACGGATGGCCGACCGGAGTATTCGCTTTCTGAACGTGCTCCCCCTGTAGCAGGAGACGCTCAGCAAACACAACTACCAATTCTGCCATATCCGGGGAAGCTGCACCAATTACCGCGGATCGAGGTCGATCCGCTGCAACCCGCCGTCGACGACGTGGAAACCGGCGCTGCGCAGTAGCTCGAGGTCCGCGCGGTTCAACCCGGAGACCTCGAGCCCGCGCAGCAGGTCCGGCCGGCGTGCGGCGGTGCGCAGCAGCTGCTGGTCCCGGCGGAACCTGGCGATCTTGGCATGGTTCCCGCTGAGCAGCGTCTCCGGGACGTCGGCCCCGCGCCACGAGGAGGGTTTGGTGTACACCGGGTATTCGAGCAAACCGTCCTGATGCGACTCTTCGACCAGGGATTCCGGATTCCCGACCACACCCGGCAGCAGCCTGGCGATCGCCTCGACCATCGCCAGGACCGCCACTTCACCGCCGTTGAGCACATAGTCGCCCAAGCTCATCGGCCGGACCGTGAAATGCTCTTGGGCCCAGTCAAGCACCCGCTCGTCGATGCCTTCGTACCGGCCGCAGGCGAATACCAAGTGGTCTTGCGCGGACAGCTCTTCGGCGATCCGCTGGGTGAAGACTTCGCCGGCCGGCGCCGGCACGATCAGCACCGGCTTCGCACCGGGTTCCGAATCGGCGGCGCCACCGCGCCCGAGCAACGACTCCAAGGCCAACGCCCAGGGCTCCGGCTTCATCACCATGCCGGCACCGCCGCCGTACGGCGTGTCGTCTACCGTGCGATGGCGGTCCGAGGTGAAATCACGCAGATTGTGCACTTCCAGCCGCAGCAAGCCGTCCTGGCGGGCTTTCCCGATCAGGCTCAGCTCGAGCGGAGCCAAGTACTCCGGGAAGATACTGATCACATCGAGGCGCATCTACTCCGTGCCCTCGCGCTGTTCGGCCTCGGAGTCCCGGTTGACCTCGAACAGACCCCCGGGCGGGGTCAATCGGATGAACCCGGCCTCGATATCCACTTCGGGGACGATCTCGGTGACGAACGGGACCAGGACTTCTTCACCGGCGGCAGTTTTGATCACGAGCAGATCCTGCGCGGGCATCGGAGTCAGTGCCACGACCTTGCCTACTTCTTCGGAGCCGATCCGAGCGGCGAGGCCGATCAGTTCGTGTTCGTACCAGGCGTCGTCGTCGGTTTCCAGTTCGGAATCGGTGTCGAAAACCAACCTCGTGCCACGCAATGCCTCGGCCTGGTTCCGGTCCAGCACTTCCTCGAAGCCGAGCAGCAGGATCTCTTTGTTCCAACGCGCCGTGGCAACCGTCAAGGGCCCCCGACCAGCCGGTTCGGTCGCGAAGACGGCGCCCGCAGCGAACCGGTCCTGTGGCGCGTCGGTGAGCACCTCAACCGTCACCTCGCCGCGGATGCCGTGCGGTTTGCCGATTCGGCCGACGTGGACTTGCATGTTTCTCCCGGGTTGGAACGATGGAAAGCGCGGAAAAGAAAGGGCCCCGGCACATTCCGTGCCGGAGCCACAATCTTAGCTGTAATCTGGGGTGCTGCGTTGCCTGGTAGCTCAGCGACGCCGGTCGGTGTCGACGACGTCGACGCGGACTTGGTCGCCACCGGACAAGGCTCCCACCACGGTGCGCAAGGCACGGGCAGTGCGACCTTGACGGCCGATGACCCGACCCAAGTCATCCGGGTGGACCCGGACTTCCAAGGTCTCGCCACGCCGGTTGTTGCGCGCCGCGACAGTCACGTCGTCCGGGCTGTCCACGATTCCGCGGACCAAATGCTCCAGAGCCTCGGCCAGCAAGTTACTCTGCCTCAGTGGTTTCTGCAGTTTCAACAGCCTCGGCAGCCGGCTCTTCAGCGACTTCTTCGGCCTTCTTCTTCGGGGTGATGGCTTCCTTGGTGATCACCGAGCTCTTCTCCGGTGCCACGAAGGCGTCCTTGGCGACCTTGGTCTTCAACCGACCTTCGGCGCCCGGGAGGCCCTTGAATTTCTGCCAGTCACCGGTGATCTTGAGGATCTGGGCGACCTGCTCGGACGGCTGAGCGCCGACGGAGAGCCAGTACTGTGCCCGCTCGGAATCGACCTCGATGAACGAGGGCTCTTCGGTCGGGTGGTACTTGCCGATCTCTTCGATGGCCCGGCCATCACGCTTGGTGCGTGAGTCGGCGACAACGATGCGGTAGTACGGTGCGCGCATTTTTCCAAAGCGCTTGAGGCGAATCTTAACGGCCACTTTTGTGGTCACTCCTGTTTCTGAAACGGGTCGAACCCTGTGTCACGCTCCCGTGGGGCGGGCCGATCTGAGGGTTCTGAAGGACACAATGCGCGCATGGAGAGAGGGGCCATGCGGATCGAGTACCTGTTCATTATGCCAGATGGTTCCGCGCAGCGCGAACTTCACACGGTGATGTAATACAGCGCCAACCGCGCGTCCTCGTCGGCCGCGACCACTTGGCCCGCCATCGATGCGATGCTGCGCAAAAGCGGCTCGGCGACGGCCGGCGTGGTGGCGAATTCTTCGGTTGCCGCCCATGCCGCGGCGAGTTCGGAAACCTCTTCCTGGTCTTCCAGCGTCGGCAATTCGGCAAGGACCTCGGCCAAGGCGTCCGGAAGCACCATCAGATGGTCCAGGTCGACGTCGACCATGCCGAGTGCAGTCTCGGTGCCCGTGGCGTGCACCGTCTTGACCGCCAATTCGCCCAGTACCTCCAGATCGAGATCGGTTGCTTCGCCCAGGTCGAGCAACTGCTTGGGCTTCGGCCCGCCGTCGCGTGCGTAGCGGCTGGCTTCGTGGTGGGTTGCGATGAACAACTGATTAGTGGACATGGCATGGCCTTCCGCCGGTGGTCCGGGGCTCTGGGTTCGGGCCCCTGCTGAGTCAAGACTAGCCGGACTTCGCAGCGGTTCAAGCACGCCGGGCGGGCCGTTCGGAAAGCAATTCCGCGACCATCGCCACCCGCGCGCCGAGCGCGTCCAGCCCCAGCGCCCGCTCGTGCTCGAGCAGTTGCCGCAACCCGGGCGTAGCCGGCTCGACGACGCGGAACCCGCATCTCGCGTAGAACGGCGCATTGAACGGCACATCGCGAAAGGTGCACAAGGTCATCCGGCGGTAGCCTGCGGTCCGCGCCCAGTTCTTGGCCGCCTCGATCAACGCTCTGCCGATCCCCTGCCCCGCAGCTTCCGGCAGCACCGAGATCTGCTCCAGATGCGCCTGCCCGTCGACCTCGTCCAATTTGGCCAGGCCCAATAGCTGGCCCGCCCGTTCCGCGATCAGCACGTGCAATCCGGCGCGGTATTCTTCCGCGCTGCTCGCCGCAGGCAGCCCTGGCATGCCCATCACCGAGTCCGCTGCGCTCTCGATCCCCGGCAGCTGCGGATAGTCCGCCTCCTCGGCAGTCCGGATACTAAATTCCATGGCTGAATCCTATCCCCCGGACCGGCCACCGCCGAGCCGGATCTGCTAACCTCGGATCATCCACACGGGTGCCCTTGGCAAGGGGCTGAGATCAGGCCGATACCGCCTGCGACCGTTCGAACCTGTCCGGGTCATTCCGGCGAAGGAAGTAGGAAACACCATCATGTCTGCTGCCCAGATTCACGATTCCGGCAACAATCACCCAGCTCATTCGCTCGGCTTCCTCGAAGCCGGCGAGCTGCGCGTTCCGGTCACCCGGATAGCTTTGGACGATTCGCCGGAGGGGCCCAATCCGGACTTCGTGACTTATCGCACCGCGGGACCGGGCAGCGATCCGGTGCGCGGTCTGCCGCCGCTGCGCGCTGAGTGGGTTGCCGCCCGCGGCGACGTGGAAACCTATCCGGGCCGGCGTCGCGACTTGTCCGACGACGGCCGCTCAGCGGTCCGGCGCGGCGCGGCCTCAGCGGAATGGCAGGGTGCCAAGCCGGAACCGCGGCGCGCCCTGCCCGGCCGGCGGGTGACCCAAATGCATTACGCCCGCGCCGGCGTCGTGACCAAGGAAATGCAGTTCGTCGCGCTGCGCGAGGGTTGCGAAGTGGAACTGGTGCGCTCCGAAGTCGCGGCCGGCCGGGCGATCATCCCGAACAACATCACCCCCCCGGAATCGGAGCCGATGATCATCGGC
>SXGS01275792.1_pt1 | contig 20477 bp, 35 predicted proteins | sample 3174681 | NCBI WGS metagenome assembly SXGS01 (sample SAMN11356861, study PRJNA531348) | freshwater metagenome | isolation source: freshwater sample F1-80 | place: China: Fuxian Lake, Yuxi | collected 2017-12-25 | reverse complement strand
ACCGTCAGATGGACCTATTTGCAGCCATCAAAATCCCTATGCCTATTGAAAGTGAGGTAGCTGATCGTCTGTAGTGACAATTTTTAAAAAGAGAACCCAGAGATGACGCGGCTTTCAGCGATACCCATGTCGAAGCCGGGAAGCCGGAGTTGAACGGGCGAGACAGTTTATCGCCGGACACGCACTGATGGGTGTCTGGCTAGCGGTCTTTCTGGGCTTGATGGGGGCACCCATCCAGGCCGCTGAGAACAAGTACCCGCTGGAGTCAATCAACCTGTCGAGTCCGCGCAGCACGATGCAAGGCTTCTTGGCCAGCATGGACAAAATCTATGAAGGCCTTTACGGACCCGAAGGGATGTTTAGCATCTATATGAAATCAGGGCAGCTATACCCGACAGAGGAAGAAATCAGCGCGGTCTTGAACTATCAAAACGATCTGACCGAGATTTCCCGGGCACTGGATTTGAGCCGTTTGCCCCCCTCCACCAGCCGGGAGTTCCAATGGCAAATCGCCATCCTGCTCAAGGAGGTGCTCGACCGCATCGAACTGCCTGCTTTCGAATCCATCCCGGACGAAAAAACCCTGGCCGATGCCGGAAACGAGTCCTGGATGATCCCGCACACGGACATCGAGATTATCGGGAAGAAGGAGCCGGGGCATGGCTTAACTTTCCGATTCAGTGCCGACACCATTGAACGGCTTCCGGAATTTTATGAGAAGGTCAGGGAATTACCGTACCACCCGGGCGCATCGAAAGACTGGTACGACAAATCGATGCATGATCCAGCCGGACTGTCGTTTGCGCTGCGCCACCTCATTCCTCCCCGCTGGTTTTATGGCACTCCGCATTGGGCCCGGCAGGTTGTGCTGGACCAGCCTTTGTGGCGATGGGCTGGCATCGTGGCTGTTCTCGCCGGTCTGCTGGGATTGCTCCTGCTCGTGGACCGCGCAACCCGCCTGATCCGCCGAACACGGAAAAACCTGGACGAGTGGGCGACCCTGACAAAATCGGGGCTTCTGGTTGTTTTGACGCCCTATACGATCCACGTGCTGGTGGAGATTTTGAAAGTGACTGGCCCGGTTTACCAGTTGCTGACCCTCATTTTATGGGTCATTTTTTATCTCGCACTGGCTCACTTGGTCTGGAATGCGGGTAATGCACTCGGCGAGTGGATCATCAGACAGGAAAAAATCCAGTCGGGCAGCCTGGATGGCCAGATCATTCGCTTGATGATCCGACTGCTGACGACGTTGCTGGCCATCTCGCTCGTCATTGTAGGTGCCAACCGGATTGGACTTCCGGCCTATTCGGTCCTCGCCGGGCTGGGCATCGGAGGATTGGCGGTCGCTCTGGCAGCGCAGCAAACATTGTCCAATCTGTTCGGCTCGCTCATCATCCTTTTTGAAAAACCATTTACCGTGAACCAAATCATTGAATACGGAAACCGGCGCGGAAAGGTATCCCGCATCGGTTTGCGCTCAAGCAGCATCAGGACCGCTGATGGTGCCGAAGTCATCGTGCCAAATTCGGAATTGATTTCGAAAGAGGTCGTTAACTGGTCACGGGCACGTGGCGGACACCGCCTCGCCATCATACTGAACCTCCCCGTGGACAGTGATGTGCAAAGCGTCACCGCGCTTATGCTCGATGTCACGAAAAGTCATACCGAGATACTGGAGAAGCCCGAACCCACTGTCAGTCTGAATGCCATCAGCAAGGAGGGACTGGAGTTCCAGCTGTCGGCCTGGGTCAGGCAGTACGAGGACGCCTCACGCATTTCAGGGCGGCTCAGGACGGAGATTTGGCGGCAACTGGATCAGGCCAGGCGAGATCAGGAGCGCGGCTGAACCCCGGGCGGGTTTTATTCCAATGGCTAGCGGGCAGAAGTCTGATCCGGAAGCGCGATTCGCTGACCTCCGTTTTCCCGCAGGAAATCCTGATATTCCGGTGAGTTCCGCAGCAATTGACCACCAACCTGGGTAAGCATGTCAACGTCGTGATCGGATAATTCAAGCGAAGTTGGAAGATTATTGAGATAGGACTTCAGTGAAGCGACCTGCACCGAGGAGAATGATATCGTCGCGTTATAGATTTGCGTTGATTGACCTTGAGCTTTCAGATGATTTTGAAGATCGCGCAGATTTTTCTGCAAAAGCGACCGGGTTTCGTCGTTATAGAGTCTGAATTGCGCGTCTGAAAAAGCCTCAAGGGTTTGCGTAACTGAAGGTTTCGCCGCCGACTCATCGAGACTGTGCTCAGGCGTCACTTCGGCATCGACGGAAATCACCAGTATGTTCTTCGGTATTTTCTTGATTTCAACCAACGATAAGCCGCTCTCAATGAGCTCAATCCGGTCAGTCAGGGCACGCAAACCCAGATTGTCGGAAACCCCGCCATCGACGAGATGAATATAGGGGTGCTTTTGCCGGTCACTGTAGGATTTTATACGCTGCTGAAGCTCCTGCTCCCTCGTATCTTTCGGGGTCTGAGACAGAATGTACCGAACAGGTGCAGACTGGTTCGGATCACATGACCCTGTGTAGTTTTTCAGCACTACGGGAGGAAACGCGATGGGCACGGCTGACGAGGCGGTAACGGCGCGGGCAATCGGAAATGAACCGAGATCTGAGCAGATAATGTCGAAATAGACTTGGACGAATGCGAAACGGCTCCCTCCCCCCAGATCGGTCGCATTGATTTCAATGTACGGCCCCTGATCCAGACGGATATCCGCAAATGTCCTGCCTTCAAAAATATGGTTATCGTAATACTCGATCGCCATTTCGGTTCGGTCAAAGCCACTGAAAATACTCTTCCACCAGTAGCTCGGATCGAACAGGCTTCGTATCAACTCCCCCTGGATGCTCTGCTTGAGGAACACTCTTTCGTAGTCAGAAAAGAGCTTGTCGCCAAACAGCCCGTAGTAGGCGGCGGTGAAACTGCCCCCCGAAACAGAGCTGATGCTGTCAACCTCATCCAGGAGCCTGATCTGCCGGCCGCGAGAATTGACCCGCGTGTCTCGCAATTCCTTGAGTACGCCATACGAGAGCGCGGCGGCACGGGTTCCTCCACCCGAAAAAGCCAGAAGAATCAGATGTCCACCGGGATCTCCATTGCGGGTATGGATCTGCCGATAGCCTGCCCCACTGTCAACGGCCTTTACAGGGTGATTTTGGGGCTTATACAAGGTTGAACAGCCCTGAACAAGCAAGAGCAGGGCGACAGACACCGCCTGGGTCATTCGCTGGATTGCGAGGATTTTCATGCAAATCATCAATCAATTCGGAAGCAAAAACCCCGACGGATGGGGTCAGTCAACCTCAACCATACCAGAGCGAGGCATGGACCGCTCGCTCAACGGGAGCTTGCAGCGACATCAGGGCACCGTGAAAAACTGCACTTCGACTGTTCGACAGGCTCACAGCTCAGTGCGAACGGTTTCCGGTTTCATAAGGATAAATCCGTTATATATCCGTTCAGGCTGAGCCTGTCGAAGGGCATTAACGGACAGTTTTTGGGAGGCCCATCAACCCATTTGAGCCATGCACGCAACCGTCTCAGTGATTAGAACCTGAGCCCTGCTGGCCAAGCGCCGCCCAATCTTCCGGCTTTACCGGAATCCCGCCGGGGCCGATTTTTTTGACGAGATGGGAAATGCCATAACTCAACTGTTTTTTCGGGTCACAATATCGGTTGAACTCGATCCTGGCAGCATCATAAACCTGCTGTCCTTTCTTCTTGTTAGTCGCGGCCTTGCTATCAACCACCGCCCTGCCGTACCGGATACAAGACTCAAATTGATGCCGTGTCATGCCGAAGTAAGGATCTCTGGCACCTTCGCTGGCCAATGCACCAGAAATTTGCCAGGCAAGGACAATGGGAATCAGGAATTTACACAACATGGGCACGCTAAAAAGGCAAACCGGTGGACAGGATGAATCAGCTTCTGGAGAAAAATAGCGGCACCTTTACCTTGGATGCTCGCGCTATTTTTTGATAAATCAAGAGATTGAAATAACTTCGCCTCCGAAATGGGCCTTCCCGGCAGAGTCGGGGGATTTCCCCGTAGTGCTTAATTTCAGATGGCGCTTGAGAGTCAACCTTCAATAAGCTCAGGCTCTCCCCTGGATTTAAAAAACCGGGAAAAAAATAACCCGAGTTCGAAAAGAAGCCAAATCGGCACAGCCAGCAAGGTTTGGGAGATGACATCTGGAGGCGTCAATACCGCACCAATAATAAAGGCCCCCAAAATGGCGTAGGGGCGTTTATCGGCAATAGACGCCCGACTGATGAGCCCGGATGCCACGGCGAGGATGGTTGCGATCGGCACCTCAAATGAGACACCAAAAGCCATAAATAAGGTCAGGACAAAGTCCATGTATTGATTGATATCCGTCATCACGGCAACTCCAGGCGGAGCAGTCGTAATCATGAACTGGAAAATAATCGGTAAAACGACAAAATAGGCGAAAGCCATGCCGCAGTAAAAAAGCAGGATGCTGGCAACCAGCAAAGGCAGGGCAAGACGCTTTTCATGCTGGTAAAGTCCGGGCGCGATGAAAGCCCAGATCTGATAAAGGACGAACGGGATAGCCAGGAAAAACGACACTACCAAGCTGAGCTTGAGCGGAGCCAGAAAGGGAGACGCGACCCCAATGGCTATCATATGCGCACCCGACGGCATGTGCCGGGTGAGAGGACCAGCCAGATAGGCGTATACATCATTAGCCCAGAATGACAGGACAGCAAAAACAACCGCGACAACCAGCAACGATTTTATAAGCCGGGTGCGCAGCTCTATCAAATGCGAGATGAACGGCTGTTCGGCATCAGACAGCCCAGACCCGTCATTTGTCATCATGGGTGGACTCGCTTTCTATTGAATCTACCAAGGGTGAGGAGCTTTTGTCAGCAGACAGGGCACGAGGCACTTCAATGGATTGCATCTCACTCATAAACTGCTGCCGCTTTTCCTCCATAGTCTGTTTAAGCTCAAAGAGCTGAAGCTCACGATCAATTTCAGTTTTGGCCGAACTCACCACATTCCGTGCCTTACGCACCCACAGACCGGTTTCCCTTACCAGGCGAGGCAGCCTCTCCGGGCCAAACACCAGTAAAGCCACCAGACCAATTAACACCAACTCCCAAAATCCGACATCAAACATGATGACTCACGATCAAACTTGCTTATCCTTATTGTCAGTGTCCCCCTGTCGATCAGAGTCCAAAGCTGCACCCTTGTGACCTTCATCTGTGTCATTCATTGCTGACCGAAAGCCCTTGATGGCGGAGCCTAGATCGCCTCCAATATTGCGCAGTCTTTTGGTGCCAAAAAGGACCAATGCAATCGCAAGAATAACGAAAAGCTCAGTTACGCCCAAACCCATGTAATGCCTCCCTAGAAGTGAATCAAAACAAAATATTCGGCATGCCTCTCTCACCCAGGTAGCCGACTGGTCTTCAAAGATAACAGCGATGATCATTGCTAGCCAGCAGGATTTTATAGATAATCCCGCAATTGCTCTATTTTCCCGTTAAGGCACATACGAATGCTTACTACGATGCTGAAAGCGAAGCTACACAGAGCCCACGTGACCCACTCGGAGCTGGAGTACGAGGGTTCATGCGCAATCGACGGACATCTGCTCGAGAAATCCGGCATCAGGGAGTACGAGCAGATACACATCTATAACATCAACACAGGCGCCAGATTAGTCACCTATGCCATTCGGGCACAGGATGGGTCAGGAATAGTGTCGGTAAATGGTGCCGCCGCTCGCCTTGCCGCCCCCGGCGACATCCTTATCATTTGTGCTTATGTGGCTTTGGACGGAAACGAGCTGAACGACTTCAAGCCGACACTGATCTATCTCGACAACCAGAATCAAGTCGCGCGCACTGGGGACAACATACCTGTTCAAACGGCATAAAAAGACGATAACCCACTCACCTCCTATCTGCCGCAGGTCACCATTTCAAGCCTCCATCACCGCACGCGTCACGATAGCTGCTTGGCGATTGGCTTTAACATCGTGGACTCTAAATACTTTTACACCCGACAACACCCCTAGACTGGTGGTAGAAATTGTCGCACCCAACAACTCTCCAGGGTCAGCTTCATCACAAAGCGCCCCCATGAATCTTTTCCGGCTAGCCCCCAGAAGCACGGGATAGCCTAAGTCCTTGACGAATCGGTTAAGATGCGCGAGTAACTTGAGATTATGATCCCTTGTCTTGCCAAAACCGATGCCTGGATCTACAAGTATATTTTCCTTACTAACCCCAGCCGCCATAGCACTTTTTGCACGTTCAGAGAGAAAATCATATACCTCTTGTACGACGTTATGATAAGTAGGATTATCCTGCATCGTCATTGACGACCCACGCCTATGCATAAGCACAATCGGTACGCCGAGTCGGGCCACCAGTGAAAACATTTGAGGGTCATCTGCCCCAGCAGAAACATCATTCACCAACGCTGCTCCAGCATTTATAGCATGCTCTGCGACGCGGGCTCGGGTTGTATCAATGCTGATTAACGGAAATGAACTCGATGCGTGCTGGAACTGGGATCTCAACCCCTCAATCACAGGAATAATTCGAGCTAACTGAATGTCCTCATCGACACAAACTGCTCCAGGGCGCGTTGATTCCCCACCAACATCAATAATGTCTGCACCTTCGTCACGCATTGCATGTACGCGTGATAAAGCGGCAGAGAGATCAGAATACCATCCCCCGTCTGAGAAGCTATCCGGAGTCACATTAAGAATGCCCATAATCAAAGGATCTTTACCATCTAGCAAGCGAATCAATTGAGTCATAGACAATCTGAGGTTGTTTTAGAAAAAAAAACCCCGTTATTTCTAACAGGGTTTTTAAAATTACCTCTAGGGTTAACTCTCTGGACGATCAACCAACTCGACATAGGCCATTGGTGCAGCATCTCCAGTCCGCAATCCGCACTTTAAAATCCTAATATAACCACCCGGTCTGCTCTTGTAGCGCGGACCAAGATTCTCAAACAACTTGGTAACAATATCCCTGTCACGTGTACGGGCAAATGCTAGACGACGGGCTGCAACGCTATCGTTTTTGGCCAAGGTTATAAGAGGTTCAGCGTACTTTCGCATTTCCTTTGCCTTGGGGAGAGTGGTCTTAATGAGCTCGTTATGGATTAGCGCATTAGTGAGATTCTGAAACAAAGCAGCACGATGACTGCTGTTGATATTTAATTTACGTCCGGATTTACGATGTCTCATGTTACTGCCTTTTATTTCTATTCTTCACTTTCAGCATGCTTGAGACCTTCAGGCGGCCAATTTTCAAGGCGCATACCTAGCGAAAGCCCTTTGACAGCGAGTATATCCTTAATCTCCGTCAAAGACTTTTTTCCAAGATTAGGGGTCTTGAGCAAATCATTTTCAGTACGGAGAATTAAATCTCCTATAAAAAATATATTTTCAGCCTTCAAACAATTAGCTGACCTTACCGTAAGCTCCAAATCATCGACAGGACGAAGTAGAAGCGGATCAAAACCTGGAGTTGATTCCCGCTCACCAACAGAGTCCTCGCCTTGAAGCGCTATAAAGACAGAGAGGTGCTCATTAAGGATAGCTGCCGCTTGCCTAACTGCCTCCTCTGGTTCTAACGTGCCGTTCGTCTCTATATCAATAACCAACTTATCAAGGTCTGTACGCTGCTCAACTCGTGCGCTTTCTACAATATAAGATACTTTTTTTATAGGGCTGAAACTAGCATCCAACTTGAGTGATCCAACCTCAGAATCCTCTCCAGGAAGCACCCTCGAAGCAACAGGCTGATAACCACGACCCCGCTGTACATGGAGCATGATTTCTAACTCACCCGCGTCAGTAAGATTTGCTATTTCCAAGTCCGGATTAAGAACTTCAGCAACATGAGCTGTTGCAATGTCACCCGCAGTCACAACCCCAGGACCAGAACGCTTCAGCAGCAACGAGGCAGTCTCACCTTCATGGAGCTTGATGGACAGGTTCTTAAGATTCAGCAAGATATCGAGAACGTCTTCACGTACACCATCGATTGATGAATATTCATGTAAGACACCCTTGATCGTTGCCGATGTGACTGCGCATCCAGGAATAGACGACAAGAGAACGCGACGCAAGGAGTTGCCCAGAGTATGGCCAAAACCACGTTCTAGCGGTTCTATAACAATACGGGCATTATGTTTGCTAACCGGCGTTACATCAACAAGGCGGGGCCTGATTAGATTAGCCAGATAATTTTGCATTTGAATTATAACTACTTAGAATAAAGCTCAACCACCAACTGTTCGTTGATGTCGGAGCCAAGTTCAGCACGATCAGGGGCAGATTTGTATATACCCTGCATCTTTTGGGAATCTACATCAAGCCAGAGCGGAAACCCATATTGTTCCGCAACACCAAGCGCGTCTTTAATTCGGAGCTGTGATTTTGACTTTTCCCTCACAGAAACAATGTCTCCGGATCTTACTTGATAAGAAGGAATATTCAAGACCTTGCCATTGACTTCTATAGACTTATGACTTACCAGCTGTCGAGCTTCAGCCCGAGTGGCAGCAAAACCCATTCTGTACACCACGTTATCTAATCTGGCTTCCAGATAATTCAATAGGTTTTGTCCTGTTGAACCTTTTTGCTGAGCTGCTGCCTTATAATAGTTCCTGAACTGTTTTTCCAGTATGCCGTAAATCCGTCTGAGCTTCTGCTTTTCACGCAACTGAGTCGCATAATCAGACATTCGAGCACGCTTAGTTCCATGCTGCCCAGGCTGCTGCTCTAGCTTACATTTGCCTTCGAGCGACTTTCCACGCGACTTCAGGAAAAGATCAGTTCCTTCCCTACGACTTAACTTACACTTAGGACCAAGGTATCTTGCCATAATGGTTCTCGTAATTAAACGCGGCGCTTCTTTGGAGGCCGGCATCCGTTATGCGGAATTGGTGTGCCATCAACAACGTTATTGATCTTGAATCCAAGATTATTGAGTGACCTTACGGCAGACTCCCTGCCGGGTCCAGGGCCTTTGATTACAACATCAAGATTACGCACGCCATATTCTTTTACGATGTTACCCACTTTTTCAGCAGCCACCTGCGCAGCGAAAGGTGTGCTTTTCCTAGAACCCCTAAAACCAGAGGCACCTGCTGTAGCCCATGCTAAGGCATTTCCCTTACGGTCAGTTATAGTGATTATCGTGTTATTGAAGGTTGCATTAATATGCACTACACCATCAGAAACATCGCGCTTAATTTTTTTTGTGGGGCGACTGGAACCAGCCATACTTATACCCTGTATTCAGATTGATAATTACTTACGAACGGGCCTGCGAGGACCCTTTCTTGTGCGTGCGTTTGTCTTTGTTCTCTGGCCGCGGAGAGGTAGACCGCGTCGGTGACGTATGCCACGATAACAACCAAGATCCATCAGCCGCTTGATATTCATCGCCACCTCACGCCGCAGATCCCCTTCGACCATGAACTTTGCAACTTCTTCTCTGATGCGCTCTACATCAACCTCATCAATATTTCTTACTTTCGTAGTTGGACTGAGAGAAAGACGGTGGCATATCTCTGATGCACGTGTTCTACCAATCCCATAAATAGCAGTTAATGATATCACCAGATGCTTATTATCCGGTATGTTTACGCCAGCGATACGGGCCATCTACATTTTCTCCAACTACGTGAGTTTACTCAGCTGACTTCAGGTGGCAAAACAGTTCATCAGCCAAGCTTAAATTAACCTTGGCGCTGTTTATGACGCGCATCCTTACAGATTATACGTACGACACCGTTTCTCTTTAACACTTTACAGTTTCTGCAGATTTTCTTAACTGATGCGCGAACTTTCACAATGGTACCTCAAAATCCGATTCAGAGATTAACCCAATTTCAGGTTATTTTTTTTTAGCAAGCCTTCGTATTGATGTGATATGACATAAGTCTGAATCTGAGACATAAAATCCATCACTACAACAACAATAATCAACAACGAGGTGCCGCCAAAGTAGAAAGGGACATTCCAATAAAGAATGAGGAATTCAGGCAGAAGACATACGGCCGTAATATAAAATGCTCCCACCAGGGTAAGCCTAGTAGTCACGCCGTCTATATATTGTGCCGTCTGCTGCCCCGGACGTACACCCGGTATGATGGCTCCAGATTTTTTAAGATTCTCAGCAGTCTCGTTTGAATTGAACACCAGAGCCGCATAGAAAAAGCAAAAGAAAACTATTGCAGCCGCATAGAGTAGCACATAAACCGGCTGGCCAGGCGAAAGAGTTGTAGCTACATCCTGAAGCCAACCCATCCCCTCGGTATTTCCAAACCAGCCCGCTATGGTAGCCGGAAACAAGATGATGCTGGAGGCAAAAATAGGCGGAATAACACCCGACATGTTTAACTTTAACGGCAAAAAACTCTTGTGCGCAGCATACATCTTCCTACCTTCTTGTCGCTTCGCATAGTTGATGACTATCCTTCTCTGCCCACGCTCCACGTAGACCACAAGGGCTGTAACTGCAATAGCTATGGCGAATAGAGCTATGATACTAAACGCACTCAGCTCACCGGTACGTGCCAGCTCAAGAGTCCCCCCGATTGCTGTAGGCAAACCGGCAACAATACCAGAAAAGATGATAATGGAGATGCCATTCCCTATGCCTCTTTCCGTAATTTGCTCCCCCAACCACATCAGGAAAACTGTACCGCAGACAAGAGAGACCGCACAGACGAACACAAACTGGAATCCAGGGTTTATGACTACCGGCATTCCACCGGCGGATTGGTTTTGTAGAGCGAGCGCAATACCAACTGCTTGAAAACTGGCCAAGAATACTGTTGCATATCGCGTGTACTGGTTGATTTTTTTTCTTCCAGACTCCCCTTCCTTTTTAATTTGCTCCAGCTTGGGAATAACACCCGCCATTAACTGAAGGATGATCGAAGCAGAGATATATGGCATTATCCCAAGGGCAAAAACGCTCAGCCTTTTCAAGGCTCCGCCCGAGAACATATTCACCATATCCAAGATCCCTCCCTTATCGGCAAACATGCTAGCGAGAGCCTTAGGATCGATACCCGGAATTGGTATGTGAGCACCCACACGATAAACGAAGAGCGCCCCCAAAACGAAAAAAAGTCTTTGCCGAAGCTCAGTTAATCGACCGAACCGTTCAGCGAGTGCAGAGCTAGCGGCACTCATTTCACACCTCTACCTTGCCGCCTGCGGCTCGGATTTTCACCAACGCTCCCTTGGTAACGCGGAGCCCGCTGATAATGACTGGGATATTAATTTCACCAGAGTCAATCACAGCAGCAAACTTGGTTCTTGAGGGTATTAGGTTAGCTTCCTTAAGCGCAAGAAGATCAATTTTTCCTCCCTGAATGAAAGCTAGCTCACTTAATCGAACTTCAGCATTGAATTGCTTCGTCCGTGATCTGAACCCAACCTTGGGGAGCCGTCTTTGAAGGGGCATCTGACCACCTTCAAATCCTACCTTATGGAATCCTCCGGATCGTGCTTTTTGTCCCTTATGCCCCTTTCCTGATGTTTTTCCAAGCGTCGAACCTATCCCCCTGCCTAACCTTTTCTTTGCAGGACGACTCCCATCGGCGGGAGATAATGTATTTAGGAACATCTATCAGTCCTCAATCTTCAATAAATATGAGATTTTATTAATCATCCCAAGATTTTCTGGTGTAACAGCCACTGACACAGACTGATGAAGGCGACGAATACCCAGACCACGAAGACAGGCCTGATGCGAGTCATGCCGTCCTATTGCACTCTTGACTTGTTTTACTGTAACTGTCTTATGACTCATTACCGTGCACCCTCATTCGCCTCGAGAACCTTGCCACGCTTCGCGGCCAGCCGTACCGGGTCACCTATTTCAGTAAGCCCTTTTATCGTAGCACGTACAACATTGATAGGGTTGTTTGTGCCAATGCACTTTGCAAGGACATTATGAACACCTACAACCTCGAACACTGCCCTCATCGCTCCCCCAGCGATAATTCCAGTACCCTGGGAGGCAGGCTGCATATAAACCTTAGCTGCGCCGGTCGACGAAGCGATAGCATAGTGCAAGGTATCACCATTCAAGCTTACCTTCCGCAAGTTTCTTCGAGCCTGCTCCATTGATTTCTGTATCGCCACAGGAACTTCTCTTGCCTTACATAGGCCGTATCCGACACGCCCACTCCCATCCCCAACTACTGTCAAGGCTGTGAAACCGAAAACACGGCCACCCTTCACAACCTTAGCAACCCGTCGAACGGCTACAAGCTTTTCCTGCAATCCATCAGTAGAACCACTTTGTACATTCTGATTCGCCATAACTGCTCCTAGAATTTGAGGCCCGCTTCACGGGCAGCATCAGCAACAGCTTTAACCCGTCCATGATATTTGAAACCGGATCGATCAAAAGCAACTGTTGTAATACCAACTGCCAATGCCCTCTCTGCCACTAGTCTACCAATAGTACGGGCCGCATCAACGTTTCCCGTGTTCTTAAGACTACCCTTAACCGTAGATTCCAGTGTTGAAGAGCATGCCAGCACTCGGGCACCGTCTGCAGTCATGATCTGCGCATAAATATGACGAGGAGTTCGATATACGGTCAAACGGTTTACTCCAAGATTGCGAATGATCGCCCTAGTTTTGGCTGCTCTGCGGAGCCTTGCTGGATTTTTATCCATCTAATTGCCTACTTTTTCTTAGCTTCTTTTCTAACAATAATCTCATTAGCGTATCGAACACCCTTTCCCTTATAGGGCTCGGGGGGACGATAAGCCCTGATATTAGCAGCAACCTGTCCAACCTGTTGTTTATCACATCCTTTTACCAGGATTTCTGTCTGCGACGGCGTTTCCACTATTATTCCCTCAGGAACCTCGTAATCTACAGGATGAGAAAATCCCAAGCTGAGATTCAGAATCTGGCCTTTAGCCTGCGCTCTATAGCCTACGCCCACCATCATTAACTTTTTCTCATAGCCAGAAGAAACACCAGCAACCATATTGGCTATGTTGGCGCGAGTAGTACCTGCAAGCGCCACCTGTGTTTTATCTGATTTATTTATTTTAACAGAAATGACACCTGAATCTATTTGCAACTCGACTAAGGGATGGATGCTCGATGTAAGCGAGCCCTTCGAACCCGCGACCGAAATAGTCCCACAACTAAGATTAACTTCCACCCCTTGTGGAATCTGAACCGGATTTTTGGCAATTCTAGACATGTTGAACCTACGATTAAGATACCGTACAGAGAACTTCACCGCCATGTCCTGAATGGCGTGCTTCCTTGTCGGTCATCAGACCCTTTGAGGTTGAGATGACTGCAACACCGAATCCACCCAGAACAGTGGGAAGCTCTTCAACAGACTTGTATACCCTGCGCCCTGGCTTACTAACTCTATTGATAGACTCAATAACCGGAAGTCCCCTGTAATACTTAAGGGTAACATTTAATGTTGACTTCGCACCACACTCTGCAACCGAATATTCCTGTATGTAGCCTTCCTGCTTAAGGAGCTTACATACCGAAACTTTCAGCTTTGAGGATGGCATATTTACTGATGTCTTATTCGCTGATTGGCCATTCCGGACCCTGGTCAATAGGTCAGACAACGGATCGGTCATAGTCATATTTAGCTCCGATATTATAGGTTCGCTTTACCAACTCGCCTTTGTCACGCCAGGCACATCACCACGCATGACAGATTCGCGGAGCTTATTACGGCCCAGACCGAATTTTCTATAAAATCCATGAGGCCTACCTGTGATGTTACAACGGTTCCGTAACCTTGATGGTGATGAGTCCCGAGGTAGCTTCTGCAGCTTTAATTCTGCCGATAACTTATCATCATCGCTAGCAGTCAAACTGATAATGATAGCCTTTAGTTGTTGCCGCTTAGTCATGCCTTTCAACACAAGCTTCTGCCGCTTAACTTCACGGGCAATCATGGATTTCTTAGCCATTCTTTTAAACCTAGGTTCTAAAGGGAAATTTGAATTGTTCGAGTAAGGCACGTGCCTCTTGGTCTGATCTCGCGCTTGTTGTTATCGTTATATCCAGACCACGAACCGCATCTACTTTATCAAAGTCAATCTCAGGAAATATAATTTGCTCCTTAACGCCCATACTATAGTTCCCACGACCATCGAAGGATTTTCCATTTAATCCCCGAAAGTCTCGAATGCGAGGGATAGCAATAGTGATTAGACGATCAAGAAATTCATACATACGATCTCTTCGCAACGTAACTTTGCAACCAATTGGCATACCGTCACGGATCTTGAAGCCAGCAATAGATTTCTTTGAAATCGTAATAATAGGCTTCTGCCCACTGATCTTCTGCAGATCATCAAGGGCATTCTGTAAGATTTTTTTATCTGCTACAGCTTCGCCTACACCCATGTTTAAGGTGATTTTTTCTATTTTAGGAACCTGCATGGGCGATTTATAATCAAATCGCTCTGTAAGTACACCGATAACTTCATCTCTATAGATTTTTTGTAGCCTAGCCATGTTCGTTCACAAATTATGCGTCAATGACTTCGTTATTCGACTTGAAGAAGCGCACCTTCCGCCCATCAGCAAGCACCCTGAAGCCTACTTTATCGCCTTTGTTGTTGGCAGGATTAAGCAGCGCTACATTAGACACGTGGATCGAAAGTGTTTTATCCACTATGCCACCCGGAATCCCTTTCATTGGAACAGGCTTTTGGTGTTTACGCGCAACATTGACGCCCTCAATAACTAGACGCTGCTCTTGCGGTATAGATAAAACAGTGCCATGTTTACCCTTATCACGACCAGTAATCACAATAACCTGGTCACCTTTCTTTATTTTACGCATTAGCCACTCCTAGATGACTTCGGGTGCGAGGGAAATGATCTTCATGAACTTCTCAGACCTCAACTCGCGAGTAACCGGCCCAAATATTCTTGTCCCGATAGGTTGGTGTTGATTATTGAGGAGTACTGCTGCATTCCCATCGAACCGTATAAGCGAACCATCAGTACGACGAACGCCCTTCCTAGTTCTAACAACAACTGCGTTATAGACCTCACCCTTCTTAACGCGGCCCCTAGGAATTGCTTCTTTGATGCTAACCTTAATGATGTCTCCAACATTTGCATAGCGCCGATGCGAGCCACCCAAAACTTTAATGCACATTACCTTTCTTGCGCCACTGTTATCGGCAACATCAAGGTTGGTTTGCATCTGAATCATGTCTGTATACCTGACTAATTGGTCTTCAAAGATAGTTATCTGGCTCGATCGAGGATTCTCTCTAGTTTCCAGACCTTTCTTCCTGAAATAGGGCGACAAGCAGTAACGACAACAACATCACCTTCACGTGATTCGTTACTTTCATCATGCGCAAGTAGCTTGGTCGATCTTCGAATGAATTTTCCGTACAAGGGATGCGGGACAATCCTCTCAACCTTGACAGATATGGTTTTATCCATCTTGTTGCTTACAACCTGACCAGTCAGTGTATGCGCGCTTTTAGCATCATCATTCATGCCTTATCCCCTTTTTCAGCAAGAATTGTGTTGATGCGCGCGATTACGCGACGATTTTTCTTGATCTGATCTGGTTTTGATAGTTGACCAGTTGCTTTCTGCATCTTTAAATTAAATTGCTCTCTATGAATGCCAATCAACACTGCAGAGACTTCTTCTGCACTCTTGGCTCTCAGTTCTGATGCCTTCATTACATCACCGTCCTTACAGAAAAGGTAGTCTTAATGGGTAACTTAGCCGCTGCCAATGCGAACGCTTCTCTTGCGAGTTCTTCACTCACGCCTTGGAGTTCATATAGCATAGTTCCCGGCTTAATCTCGGCCACCCAGTATTCTACACTACCTTTACCACTCCCCATTCGGACTTCCAGTGGTTTTTTTGTTATGGGCTTATCAGGGAAGACTCGTATCCAAATCTTACCCCCACGCTTAACGTGGCGAGTTATTGCTCTACGAGCTGATTCAATTTGTCGAGCAGTCATTCTTCCGCGCTCTACGGATTTTAGACCGTATTCACCGAAGGAAACTTTATTGCCCCTCAGGGCCAAACCGGTGTTTCTTCCTTTATGTTGTTTTCTAAATTTCGTTCTTTTTGGCTGCAACATGACCGTTTCGCTCTAATATTATGCCTCGGCTGACGCCTGTTTAACCTCATTTAACTGAGGCAGCACTTCACCCTTGAATATCCACACCTTGACACCAATAATGCCATATGTAGTTTTGGCCTCAGCAAACCCGTAGTCGATATCAGCGCGGAATGTGTGAAGTGGTACGCGTCCCTCACGATACCACTCGGTCCTCGCAATTTCTGCACCATTTAATCTTCCGCCAACACTAATCTTAATGCCCTCTGCGCCAAGCCTGAGGGTATTCTGAACCGCTCGCTTCATGGCTCTTCTGAACATAATTCTTTTTTCTAACTGCTGAGCTACCCCCTCAGCTACCAGCTGAGCATCAAGTTCAGGCTTCCGAATTTCCTCTACGGATATCTGGACGGGTACCCCCATCATTCCGGAGACTTCCCGCCTCAAAGCATCAATGTCTTCACCTTTTTTACCGATCACAAGGCCTGGCCGTGCGGTATGTATGGTGATATGCGCATTGTTTGCCGGTCTATTAATCTGTATTCTGCTTACCGATGCGTGTCCAAGCTTCTTTCTCAAGAAATCCCGAACCATCAAATCCTTATGCAAATAGCTTGCATAATCTTTAGTGCTGGCGTACCAACGTGATGTCCAGTCTTTGACGATGCCAAGACGAATGCCTGTAGGATGTACTTTCTGTCCCATAAAATGACCTAACGATTCTCGGATACTTGAATGGTGATATGACAAGTCCGCTTGCTGATTCGGTTAGAGCGACCCTTGGCACGTGGTGACATGCGCTTAAGAGTGGCACCTTCGCCAACTTCCACGGCCTTTACACGCAGTTCGTCAATGTCGGCACCGTCGTTATGTTCTGCATTTGCAATTGCAGATTCGAGTACCTTCTTCATAATCTGTGCAGACTTCTTAGGGCTAAAGGCCAAAACATCAATGGCTTTCTCAACTTTCAAGCCCCTGATTTGGTCTGCAACAAGTCGGCACTTCTGTGCGGAAACTCTTGCTGTATTTAATCTTGCCGTGGTTGCCATTGTTATTTAACCTTTTATTCCTGAGACAAGTCGTTACTTTGACTTCTTATCAGCCTGATGACCCTTATATGTCCGGGTCGGAGCAAATTCGCCCAACTTATGACCCACCATGTTATCACTTACCAAAACAGGAACATGCTGACGCCCGTTATGTATTGCAATCGTCAAACCGATCATCTCAGGTAAAATCATTGATCTGCGCGACCATGTTTTAATAGGTCTTTTGTTACCGCTCTGGCTGCTCTCCAAAACTTTATTCAAGAGATGATGATCAATGAACGGACCTTTTTTAATCGAGCGTGGCACGATACATTCCCCTTCTAAAGATTATTTCTTACGTCCACGAACGATAAGCTTATCGGTTCGTTTGTTATTTCTCGTCTTATAGCCTTTAGCCGGTGTACCCCATGGAGAGACGGGATGACGACCACCTGAAGTCCGACCTTCACCACCACCATGAGGATGGTCTACCGGGTTCATGGCAACGCCGCGAACCGTCGGCCTCACCCCTCTCCACCTCTTAGCGCCCGCCTTTCCAAGCGATGCAAGATTGTGCTCATGGTTTGAAACCTCGCCGATAACCGCCTTACAATCAGCTAAGACCTTGCGCATCTCGCCGGATCTGAGCCGGATCGTCACATAAGCCCCATCCTTAGCAACTAATTGTACCGATGCACCACCCGCTCGCGCCAACTGGGCACCTTTCCCAGGTTTCAATTCAACACAATGAATCACTGACCCAACAGGTATGTTTCTTAATGGAAGGCAGTTACCTGATTTTATAGGAGCGAACTCAGAAGAGATTATTTCCTGGCCCTCAGCCACTCCTTTAGGAGCAATTATGTAACGCCGCTCACCATCTACATAAATAAGCAACGCGATATGTGCGGTTCTATTCGGATCGTACTCAATCCGCTCTACCTTGGCCGGAACACTTAATTTGTCACGCTTAAAGTCGATGATACGATAGAATTTCTTGTGCCCCCCACCCTTATGTCGGGTGGTTATTACTCCCTGATTGTTTCTACCGGAGCTCCGAATTTTTTTCTCAATTAACCTAGGCTCAGGACGACCCTTATAGAGGCCTTCTGTCTTGACCCGAACCACAAACCGAGATCCGGCTGAAGTAGGTTTGGATTTAACAAGTGACATGATAGTGTTCCGTTGTGTTCAGTAACATACCGCAGCAATTATTAAGCGGTAGCAAAATCAATATCAAAGCCGGGCTTTAATTTCACGTATGCTTTTTTCCAGTCTGATCGTGCGCCAATGAACCGTCCGAATCGTTTGCTTTTTCCCTTCACATTAAGTACATGAACGGAATCAACCTCTACCTTGAAAAGAAATTCGATAGCTCTTTTCACTTGCTGCTTAGTCGCCGTTCGCTTAACACGAAATACAACACGATTCTCCTTTTCAGCTGACTGGCTACTTTTTTCAGAGATAACAGGGGACTCCAGGATGCCCATCAAATCAATCTGTTTCATGACAGGTTCTCCTGAATAGCCTTAATAGCACCCGAAGTCACTATCACCTTGTCGCTATGAACCAATTCAACTGGACTTAGAGATCTCGCCTCAGAGACATAGACGTGAGGCAGATTACGGGCAGAGAGAAATAGGTTCACATCCAGACCCTCAGTCACGATCAAGCCTGACTTAAAGCCCAAAGAATCGAGCTTATTCCTTAGCACCTTAGTCTTTGCTTCGGCCAATGATATATCGTCAGCAACCATCAAACGCCCCTGCCTCAACAGCTCAGAGAAGATCGAGGACATTGCCGCTCGATACATCTTCTTATTGAGCTTCTGTTCATAATTACGATTTCTAGCGGCAAAGGTTACACCACCAGTTCTCCATAACGGACTTCTGGTAGTTCCCGCCCTAGCTCGACCGCTACCCTTCTGCTTCCATGGCTTTGCGCCACCACCACTTACATCCGAGCGAGTTTTTTGTGCTTTCGTACCTGATCTAGCGGCAGCGAGATACGACACAACCAACTGGTGAACCAAGGGCTCATTGAACTCACGCCCAAACACTTCCTCGGCCACAGCAAGGCCCGGTCCGCTATTTGTTGCCGATGGGATTACAAGCGACATTTTATTTCCTTTATTTCTTTACTGCGGCCTTAATGACTACTTTGCCGCCCTTGGGCCCTGGAATCGCTCCCTTGATCATCACAAGAGACTTATCCTTGTTAATCATCGAAATCCTGAGGTTTTGCACAGTTACGTTCGCAGCCCCCATGTGTCCAGCCATTTTCTTGCCCTTGAAGACACGACCCGGCGTTTGATTCTGACCAATGGATCCGTGACCCCTGTGAGACAGCGAATTACCGTGCGTAGCATCCTGGGTTCTGAAGTTGTGACGCTTAACAACCCCGGCGAACCCTTTACCGATACTAACCCCACTGACATCGACAAACTGCCCCTCCTCGAAAAGATCCAGAGCAATTTCACCACCGACAGAGTATTCCATATCATCGGAAGGCGTCAGCCTGAACTCCTGCAGCCCCAGACCAGCCGCAACGCCGACCTTACCATAGTGTCCTGCCATTGGCCTATTAACCCGCGAACGCTTTACGTCACCCGTAGTCACCTGCACCGCACGGTAACCATCAGTCTCAACCGTCTTTACCTGGACAATCCGGTTGGGTTCCACCGCAACCACAGAAACAGGCTCTGCAGATCCATCCTCGTGAAATATGCGGGTCATACCGCACTTTCGTCCAATAAGTCCTAGGGCCATTGATTGCTCCTGGATAACACTCTAAATTAATCAGTTCAATTTAATCTGTACGTCCACACCCGCCGCCAAATCAAGTTTCATCAACGCATCAACGGTTTTATCCGTAGGCTCGATGATATCCATGAGGCGTTTATGGGTGCGAAGCTCATATTGATCGCGCGCATCCTTGTTTACGTGCGGCGAGACCAATACGGTGTAACGCTCCTTTTTTGTAGGCAGCGGTATCGGCCCGAGCACTTGTGCGCCCGTACGTTTCGCTGTCTCAACGATTTCGCTGGCTGACTGATCGATCAAACGATGATCGAACGCTTTCAGACGAATCCGAATTCTTTGCTTTTGGCTGGACATTACGCAATCACCTTTGAAACGACGCCGGCGCCGACCGTACGACCGCCTTCGCGCACGGCGAAACGCAGGCCCTCTTCCATGGCGATGGGATTGATCAGCTTGACCGTGACCTTGACATTGTCACCGGGCATGACCATTTCCACACCTTCCGGCAGGTCAACCGAGCCGGTGACGTCGGT
>SXGS01680828.1_pt1 | contig 20489 bp, 13 predicted proteins | sample 3174681 | NCBI WGS metagenome assembly SXGS01 (sample SAMN11356861, study PRJNA531348) | freshwater metagenome | isolation source: freshwater sample F1-80 | place: China: Fuxian Lake, Yuxi | collected 2017-12-25 | reverse complement strand
GACGTGCCCCGGCGTGTCGATGATGTTGACGTGGTGATCCTGCCAACTGCAGTGCGTCGCCGCGCTGGCGATCGTGATGCCGCGCTCGCGCTCCAACTCCATCGAGTCCATCTTCGCGCCCACGCCGTCCTTGCCCCGGACGTCGTGAATGGCGTGAATCCTGTTCGTGTAGAACAGAATACGCTCGGTAAGCGTCGTCTTGCCGCTGTCGATGTGAGCGGAGATCCCGATGTTCCTCAACTTCGCAAGGTCTTTAATCATTTCCAGTGCCTCTAAACAGGCTCAAACCCATCTGCGTGAGCGCGACTTGCCGTCGACCGTGACGACCCGGCGGGGTTCTAGTGGAAGGGTCCGCCCAGATCAACCACTTAATCGAAAAAATTAAACTCGGCCCTGTAGAAATCAGCGCCCAGGTCGTGCGCCATCAGGGCAACGACCTGCTGGAGAGTAGGAGCGAGGGGGATTCAAGTCAACAGGGCCAAGCGGGTCCGCCAGGGCGATCCAAGCTCGGAGCGCCCTGGCGCGCTCAGCTTCGGCGCCGTCGGGTGACGAGGGCGCCGAGCAGCAAGGCCAGCAGGGCCGGGCCGGTCGGCAAGCCGCGCTCGGGGGCGGCCGGGGTGGCGCACTCGCAGTCGCTGTCGGTGACGACGACCTCGACCTCGGTCAGCGGCGTGTCGTCGCAGACGTCGCCGATGCCGTCCTCGTCGCTGTCGAGCTGATCGACGTTGGGGTCCTCGGGGCAGTTGTCATCCTCGTCGCGAACGCCGTCCTCGTCGCTGTCCAGGAAGGTGTCGTCGTCGCAGGCGTCGCCCTGGCCGTCGTCGTCCAGATCGGCCTGATCGGCGTTCTCGACCAGAGGACAGTTGTCCTCCGCGTCATCGACCTCGTCGTTGTCGTCGTCCTCGTCGCAGGCGTCCCCGGCGCCGTCGCTGTCCGTGTCGAGCTGATCGGCGTTCTCGACCAGGGGGCAGTTGTCCGCTGCGTCCTCGATCCCGTCGCCGTCGCCGTCGCCGTCACAGGCTTCGCCCAGGCCGTCACCGTCCGTGTCGGTCTGGTCGCCATTGGCCACCAGGGGGCAGTTGTCCTCACCGTCGTCGATCCCGTCGCCGTCGTCGTCCTCGTCGCAGGCGTCCCCGGCGCCGTCGTCGTCCGCGTCGGCCTGATCGGTGTTCTCGAGCCGGGCGCAGTTGTCGTCGACGTCGTCGATCCCGTCGTTGTCGTCGTCGTCGTCGCAAGCGTCGCCCTGGCCGTCGTCGTCCAGATCGGCCTGATCGGCGTTGGCGATGAAGGGGCAGTTGTCATCCTCGTCATCGACGCCGTCGCCGTCGTCGTCGTTGTCGCAAGCGTCGCCCTGGCCGTTGTCGTCCGCGTCAACCTGGTCCTCGTTGGCGATGAAAGGGCAGTTGTCGTCGCCATCCTCGACGCCGTCGCCGTCGTCGTCGTCGTCGCAGGCGTCGCCGTCGTCGTCCTCGTCGCTGTTGGTCTGATCGACGTTGGAGACGATCTGACAGTTGTCATTCTCGTCGGTCACCCCGTCGTTGTCGTCGTCGTTGTCGCACGCGTCACCCGTCTCGTCGTCGTCGCTGTTGACCTGATCCTCGTTGGCGATGAACTGGCAGTTGTCCTCCTCGTCGCCGATCTCGTCGTTGTCGTCGTCCTCGTCGCAGACGTCCCCGAAACCGTCGAGATCATTGTCGGTCTGGTCCTCGTTGGAGATGAACTGGCAGTTGTCATCCTCGTCCGCAACCCCGTCGTTGTCGTCGTCCTCGTCGCAGGCGTCGCCGTCCTCGTCCTGGTCCGTGTCGGTCTGGTCGTCGTTGGAGATGAACTGGCAGTTGTCCTCCTCATCGCCGACCTCGTCGTTGTCGTCGTCGTTGTCACAGGCGTCGCCGAGGCCGTCGAGATCATTGTCGATCTGGTCCTCGTTGGCGAGGAACTGGCAGTTGTCATCCTCGTCCGCAACCCCGTCGTTGTCGTCGTCCTCGTCGCAGGCGTCGCCGTCCTCGTCCTGGTCCGTGTCGGTCTGGTCGTCGTTGAAGTCGAAGGGGCAGTTGTCCACGTCGCCGCACACGCCGTCCTCGTCCAGATCGTTGTCCCCATCCAGCGGACATGCGTCACAAGCGTCGCCCTCGCCATCCTCGTCGCTGTCGGTCTGATCGTTGGCGACGAACTGGCAGTTGTCTTCATCGTCAGGGACGCCGTCGTTGTCGTCGTCGTCGTCGCAGACGTCGCCCTGGCCGTCGCTGTCGTTGTCGGCCTGATCGAAGTTGCTGTCGATGGGGCAGTTGTCCTGCTCGTCGATGATCTCGTCGTTGTCGTCGTCCTCGTCGCAGACGTCTCCGAAACCGTCGAGATCATTGTCGGTCTGGTCCTCGTTGGAGATGAACTGGCAGTTGTCATCCTCGTCCGCAACCCCGTCGCCGTCGTCGTCCTCGTCGCAGGCGTCGCCGAGGCCGTCGAGGTCGTTGTCGAGCTGATCGGAGTTGTCGATCAGGTCGCAGTTGTCCTCGTCATCCGGGACCTCGTCGTTGTCGTCATTGGGATCACAGGCGTCGCCGATGGCGTTGCCGTTGTTGTCGGCCTGATCGAAGTTGCTGTCGATGGGGCAGTTGTCCTGCTCGTCGATGATCTCGTCGTTGTCGTCGTCGGGGTCGCAGGCGTCGCCGAGGCCGTCGAGGTCGTTGTCGAGCTGATCGGTGTTGGGGATGTCGACGCAGTTGTCTTCGAAGTCAAAGACGGTGTCTCCATCGGCGTCGACTTCATCGAAGCAGCCCGCGCTGCAGCCGTCGAGGTCGTCGTTGTTGCCGTCGTCGCACTGCTCGCCGCGCTCCTGGACGCCATTGCCGCACTGGCTGATGCCGCCGCCTCGGATGTTGAAGCGCCAGATGCCCGGCTCGTCCACGTTCGAGGTCGTGCACACATCCAGGACCGCAGCGGTCAGCGATCCCGGCAGGGCCAGGAAGTTGACCTGATTGCCCGCGTCGAAGCCCGCCTGCGCGGGAGTGCCGCCGAGGCCGTTGACACCGCCGCTGGCGTCGCCGGTCGTCCAGTTGCACCGCTCGTAGCGGAACTCGACGTCGAAGTCGCCGGCCACCGACTCGCGGCTGCGATCCGTCATGATGAGCTGGAAGGAGTTGATCTTGTCGATCTTCCGGGAGAAGTAGCCGACATCGTGCCAGGTGACGACGACACGCCGCCCCGCCTGATCCTGGGCGAGGTAGATCTTGTTGTCTGGCCCCACCCCTCCAAGATCGACGTCGCCCCAGAAGGGCGCGATCATCGGCTGGTTCGAGACAGGGAAGGCGACCGGGGTGAAGGATCCCACCCCGGCGTTGAAGGTGATGTTCCCGTTGTTGTTGATGAACATCGAGTTGTGGAAGGTTCCGAAGAAGTTCAACCCCCGATTGCCAAAGATCGAGGCGATGCTGATCTGCCCGCTGAAGTTGTCGTCGCCTGTCAGGCCCGAATCCGCGCCGAAGCCCTGCGGGCCTCCCAGGCCCGTCAACAGCTCTGCCTGCCCGAAGGCCACGGCGGGCAGGGACATCAGCCCTGCAAGGCACACGATGAATGCATGTCTTCTCGTCATATCTCCTCTCCAAGCCCATTGTTCGGGTAACGTTCGGGTAACTACCCTCGACCCAAGCATATCGCCTCGGGCCGATGACACAACTTGATAGCCGACTTTCAGAGCCAACGCCGCTCTGGACGGCCTCGCGCCCCGCCTGTATTGATCGATCGCCGCTTCTCGGGAGGTGAACCTCTCCAACGGAGCAGAACGCGGACACTCTCCATCGGCAGGCGAGCTCACAGGTGCGGCGTCATCGCTTGTTGTCGGCGGTTGCTGCGACTTGCGACGCAACACGACGCGAAGGGCAATCATGGTCAACCCGCGCCCCGCACACTCCGAGCCTCGCGCCGCCCTCAGGTCGCCGCGCCACGTCGCCGCCGTCCTCATCCCCATCGCGATCTTCGTCATCTCCGCCCTGGGCATCGCCGCGCTGACCGACGTCCCCGTCGCGTCCGATGTCGAAAGAGGGCAGGGCGTCTCTCGGGCCGCGATCGCCATCCGCGACGACGTGATCCCCTTTCAGAAGTTCGGCACCCGGATCTTCACCGAGCCGCTCCTTGAGCGGGGCTATGACGAGGTCCACTACTTCACCGAGCGCGCCTGGGGCCAGCAGCATGGCCCCTTCGTCGACGCGCTCCGCGGCGCGCTCTCGCGACACTCTCGGGTCGATGTCTTCCTCCTGGCCCACTCCAACAGCTATCTGTCCTGGGTCCAGGAGATCGAGCCCGACCTTCGAGCCAGGATACGCCTCGTCTACAACACCGGCTGTCAGGATGCCCGACAAAGTCAGGGCTGGATCGAGGCCGGCGCCGACACCTACGTCGGCCACCCCGGCCTGAGCGCCTCGCCTGTCTTCTACTTCTACTTCCTGCGTCGCTGGGCCAGGGGTCAGCCCCTTGAGGTCGCCCGCGCGGCGTCCAACGCCAGGATGCGGATCTTGCTTGATCGTATTGCCCCGCTGTCGATGGGGGTGCTCGACGCCGAGGTGATCTTCAAAGACTCGGAGGCCATGCACTTTGGACGCGAAGAACTCGACATCGCCGCGCCCTGAGCGCCTCGGCGCTGGCTTGATCGGCGCGTCGTGGCTCGCCCACGCCGCGGTCTTCGCGGCCCTGTGGGCGATCATGGACGGGGCCTACGGGGTCGAGGGCGCCTCGCTGCCCGAGGAGGTGGTCGGGCCCGCCACGCAGGCCGTCCTCTTGTTCGGCGGGCTCCTCTGCGGGGGGCTCGCCGCCTGGGGCTGCGCGAGGATCGTGCGGCGATCCGGCCTGCTCGCCGCCGTCGTCGGCGTCACGGCGGCCTCGCCGGCCATCTTCACGGCGACGATTTGGCTCTACGGCTGGCTGCTGATCAGCGGGCGGGCCTGAAGGCGGCCCGCCTCAAGCCCCTCCCCCCTGAGATCCGGCGAGGCAAGCCCTCAAGCCCGCTTCGATCATCGGGCGGTCGAGAGCTCGGCCGATGAAGACCATGCGCGAGCGCCTGGGCGCGCCGACCGGCCACGGGCGGTCGAGGTGGGCGCCGATGAGGTGGTGGATGCCGTGGAAGACGCAGCGGTGGCTCTGGCCCGCCAGATCCAGGATGCCCTTGAGGCGATAGATGTCGTCGCCGTGGTGCTGGACCAGGGATCGGAGCCACGCGTCGACCCTCGCCCCGTCCAAGGGAGCGTCCAACTCCAGGCAGACCGAGGTGACGGCCTCGTCGTGGGCGCCCTCGTGGCCGTGATCGCCCTCATGATGGTGATCGTGATCGTGATCATGGTCATGATCGTGAGAGTGAGCGCGTGCGAAGGCCGGATCGTCGGCCTCGATGCGCCTGGGATCAAAGCCGGACCTGTCGAGCAGCAGCTCGCGGGCCACCCGCCCCTGGCGGGTGCGAAGGATCTGGGCGTTGGGGTTGAGCCGACGCACGCGGGCCTCCAGAGCCTCCAGATGGACCTCGTCGACGAGGTCCACCTTGTTGAGCGCGATCAGGTCCGCGAAGCCCACCTGCCGAGGGGCCTCCGGGCTTCGGTCGAGCTGGAGTGGGGCGTGGAGGCTGTCGACGATCGTGACGATGGCGTCGAGCGCGTAGAAGTTGACCAGCGCGCGGTCCTTGAGCAGCGACAGGGCGATGGGGGAGGGGTCGGCCAGCCCCGTGGTCTCGACCACCACGCGATCGATGGGCGTGCGGCGCTTGATCAGATCGAGCAGGGTGCGGTTGAGCTCGCCGCTGATGCTGCAGCAGATGCAGCCGTTGCTCATCTCCACGACGCCCTCGGAGGCGCCGACGATGAGCGCGTCGTCGATGCCCAACTCGCCGAATTCATTGACGATTACGGCGATCTTCTCGCCGACGTCCTGGCTCAGGAGGTGGTTCAGCGCCGTGGTCTTGCCCGCGCCGAGGAAGCCTGTCAGGAGCGTGATGGGGATGAGCCGTCGGGTCATGTCGCCCTCCAGATGTCGGGAGCCGGGGTTCTAGCACGAAGGGGTCAAGGAGGGACAGGTCGACCTCGGCGCTTGCACAGGGGCGGTCAGGTTCAGTACACAGGCCAGCGGACACCTTTTCATGGAGGAGGCTCAGGGATGAGTAGCATCAAGGACATGATCAAATCGGGGGCGGCCGCGGCGCTGCTCGTGGGCGCCCTGGCGGCGTGCGGCAACACCGCTCAGAGCGACAAGAAGGCGGACGAGAAGCCGACCCCGTCGGGGGAAGACGCTGCGGGGCCTGTCGACAATGGCGCCTCGGTCAAGGCGGCGGCGCTGCCCGACGACATGAGCCAGGGGCTGCTCGTGGCGCTGTCCCAGTTCGAGGTTGGCCCGGACAAGAAGGTGCTGCCCAAGCCCGGCCCGGCCCGGCTCGACATCTTCACGCGGGAGGGCGGGGCGTGGCGTCACCAGATGATCGAGGACGCGACGAGCAATGTCTTCCACAAGGCCTTCGTCTACACGCCGCCGGGCGGCGAGCCTGGGATCGTGACGCTGGGGGCGATGGGCGCCGCGGTGAAGATATGGCGCAAGAAGGAGGGCAAGTTCGTCGCCGAGACGCTCTGGGAGAAGGACTTCGGGGGGAAGTTCAGCCGGATGCGCGACGCCGAGGTCGCCGATCTCTACGGCGACGGCGTTCCCACGATTGCGGTGGCCACCCACGATCAGGGCGTGGTGGCGACGGTGCGGCCGAACAAGGAGGGGGGCTGGGAGGTCAAGGAGATCGACGCCCTCAAGGACACCTTCGTGCACGAGATCGAGATCGGGGATCTCGACGGGGACGGCAAGCTGGAGTTCTACTCGACGCCCAGCGAGCCCAACCGCCTGGACGGCTCGGAGCAGAGCGGGCATGTGATGCGCTACACCCCGACCGATGGGGGCAAGGGGGTGGTCGTGGCCGACCTGGGCAACCGCCACGCCAAGGAGATCCTCGTGGCCGACGTGGACGGGGACAAGCGCGACGAACTCTATGTGGCCGTCGAGGCGCTCACGGAGAAGGTCGGCGAGGAGGTGCGCGTGATGAGCCCGGTGGAGATCCGGCGCTATGACGCGGGCACGGACCCGACGAAGGGCGCCGTCGTCGGGCTGCTCAAGGATCGGCTGTGCCGCTTCCTGACGGCCGGCGACGTGGACGGCGACGGCAAGAAGGAGCTGGTGGCGGCGCCCTTCAGCAGCGGCCTGTGGCTGCTGCGGCCCGGCGCCGACCCCAGGGCGGAGTGGGACAAGAGCTTGATCGACAAGGACTCTTCGGGCTTTGAGCACTCGGCGATCCTGCTCGACCTCGACAAGGACGGCCGCGATGAGCTCTACGTCGCCAGCGACAAGCAGGGCGAGGTGCGCCGCTACGTGTGGAACGGAGGGGGCTTTGACAAGTCGGTCATCTCGACCCGCGAGGTGCCCCGCTCGGTCTTCACCTGGAACCTGACGCCCGTGCCCGTCGAACTGGTCAAATGACCGCTGGCGGCCTTGCGCTTGAGGCTCCGCGTCCCCATCTGTCAAACTGAGCGGCGGTTCATCGCAGCGGCGCTCTTCCCCTGGGCGCATCGAGGCCTTACAATCAACCCGGTTTGCGCGCCTCGGGGCAGGTTTGGGCGAGGTGGACGCGGGCGGCCTTCAAGACGCAGCGGAGCTTCGATGAAGAAAGGTCTTTCTCTGATTCTCGTGGCGGCGGGTCTGACCTCCCTGGGAGCTGGTTGTGCGCAGGAGTCCGGGGGGCTCTCGCCGGAGGACTTTGACGAGATCAAGGTTCGGCGCCAGGAGATCCGCGGCGGCCAGTTTGATGCCTCCCATCCCTGGATCGTGGGCGTGGTCACGCAGCAGAACGGGGGCTTCGGGATCTGCACCGGGACCTTGATCGCCCCCAACCTCGTCCTGACGGCCCAGCATTGCGTCGCCCAGCTCAACTCCGAGTTCGTCCAGTGCGGCGAGACGCGCTTCGGCGGGGTCTTCACGCCCAGCAACGTCCTGGTGACGACCGAGGCGCAGATGAGCCAGGACGGCCGCGACTACTTCGCGGGCGCCGAGATCCACGTCCCGCCCGGCTCGCGCGACGTCTGCAACAACGACATCGCGCTCGTCATCCTGAGCCGCAACATCCCCGCCAGCCAGGCCCAGCCCATCGTGCCGCGCATCGACTCGACCGTCTTCCGGGGCGAGCGCTACACCGCGATCGGCTACGGCCACACCGGCGACGGGGGCGGCTCGGGCACGCGGCGCATCCTCGAAGGGCGCTCGGTCGAGTGCGAGGGCAGCCGATGCCCCTCCTTCACCAGCGTCCAGTCCGCGGAGTTCCTCGGCACCGACGGCACCTGCCAGGGCGACTCCGGCGGCCCCGCGCTCGACAGCGAGGGGCGCGTCCTGGGCGCGCTCTCGCGCGGGGGCGGCAACTGCGAGAGCTCCATCTACTCCGCCGTGGCCGGCCACGGCGACTGGATGAGGGAGATCGGCCTGAGCGCCGTCCAGCGCGGCCGCTACGCCGCGCCGGCCTGGATCGAGAGCGGCGACACCGGCCCCGTCGCCCTTGACTCCGACGGCGACGGGGTCGACGACGACGACGACAACTGCTCCTCGCTGGCCAACGCCAGCCAGGGCGACGCCGACGGCGACGGCCAGGGCGACGTCTGTGACGCCGATCGCGACGGCGACGGCCTGGACAACAGCCGCGACAACTGCCCCGAGATCTTCAACGCCAACCAGAGCGACGGCGACCGCGACGGCTTCGGCGATCCCTGCGACAGCCGCGTCGACGACGCCACCCCCGAGCCCGAGGGCGGGGTCATCGATCCCCTCCCCGAAGACGAGGACCCCGAAGAGGGCTTCATCGACGAGCCGCCGGGCGCCTTCTGCGACGAGGGCTTCATCAGCGAGGAGTGCAGCGGCGGCGTCCGGCCCAACGTCGGCTCGCCCCAGGCCGCCTGCGCCGCCGTCCCCGCCCACCGGGGTCAAGGGCCGATGCCGACCTCGCTCGCCCTGGCCGCCCTCGGCCTGCTGGCGATCGCCCGTCGCCGCCGCTGATCCTCCGTCAGCGCTCCCGCTTCTCCTTGATCTTGTCCATGAGCGCCTCGACGGCCTTGTCGTAGTCGTCCTCCAACGCCAGCAACTCCTTCTCCAGCTTCGCCATGACCTGCTTGCCTTGCGCGACGGCCTCGTCGAGGGCCTTGATAGCCCCCTCGGCCTCGGCGAAGCGGCGCTCGGACTCCTTGCGATCCCCCTTCTGGGTGTCCTGGCTCGCGAGGATCGCGCGCTCGGCCTCCACCTCGCCCTCCAGCGTCTCGCGCAGGTCGCCTTGCTCGGACAGGAGCCGCTCAAGCTCGATCCCGCTCTCGATCGCGTCGACGTGGACGAAGAAGCTGGACAGAGTCAGGCTGTCGACCTGCGCCCGCAGCGCCTTGGTGTTCTTCTTGCCCAGCGCCCGCTCGGCCCCGGTGATCGTGATGTGGGCCTCGTTGCGCTCCAGGCGCGCCCGCTCCAGCAGCACCCCCGTGGACTCCTTGAGCCCGTAGCGCAGCGCGCCGGCGCTGTCCTTGCCCGCGCACCCGCACGAGGCCGCGCGGCCGGCTGCGGCGGCGTGGCTCTCCAGGCGCCAGCCCAGCTCGCCGCTGTAGACCTCGATGAAGAGATCGATGTCCCGGTGGCGCCGGATCTGCTCGACGACGTCCCGACGCTGCCCCGCCTCAAGGGCCTGCGCCACGATCTTCTCGACCAGATCCCAGGGCGGGTCCTCGAGCTCGTCGGGGTAGGTCTGGAAGGCGCCGATCGCCTCGCGGAGCTGCTGGACGCCGACCGTGAGGCGATCGATGGCCACCTTCATGCGCGCTGGCGACTCCAGCGCGACCACCCGCGAGGTGCTGTCTGACGACACCCTCGGCTGCATCTTCGAACCGGCCGCGCACCCCACCGACCCGATCCCGAGGACGACGACGATCGCGATCGCGATCCCATTTTTGAAGTTCATGAGCACACCTCCCGATCACTGATCAGCGAATATCCTGCCTCCGCTGTCAAGGCCGACGCCCCACAGCGGGCTCGCCGCGCTCGCCGTTGACGTCGCGCGCGGCGGTAATCGTGGGAGACCTCAGTCGTGGTATGATCCAGGGCCAGCGTCAGGAGGGAGATGGGAGCGCGCATTCTTACAGGATTGATGGCCCTCGCGCTGCTGGCGGGCTGCGCCTCGGTGGGCGGCGAGCTGCCGGTCGGGGTCCTGTCCCCTGCGGCCTCCTCGCCCTTCCTGAGGGAGATCGCCGTCGACGAGCCCATCGGGCACTGGCGCCTGGAGAAGGTCGAGAGGAAGATCCCAGGGGCCATCGTCGGCGAGCCGCTGGACCGAGGGGCCATGCTCAACGGCGCCGAGCACCTGTCGATGGCGCTCCCCGTGAGCCCGACCGGGGCGTCCTTGACGGTCGAGGCCTGGGTGTGGGAGGCGCGCGGCACGCTGCTGTCCTACTCGACCGAGGCGCACCTCCGGGCGCTGAAGATCGAGGTGGGCGAGCGGCTGGCCGTGACCGTGCTCGGCGAGCGCGTCGAGTTCCCCATTGCGACCGCGTCCGCGGTCGGGCGGTGGCGGCACCTCGCGGTGGGCTGGTCTGGCGTCGACGGCGGCCTCTGGGTCGCGCTCGACGGGCTGATCGTGGGGCGTGGTACGGCGGCGCGGGGTCGCCGCCTGCCCTCAGGGGGCAGGCTCGTCGTCGGTCAGGCGCAGGGCTGCGCCGGGGGCTGCTTCGCGGATGGCCTCGTCGGCGGTGTCGACGAGCTGGCCTGGTGCGACCAGCGCCTCTCCCCCTCCAGAGCCCTGAGCCACTACCTCGTCGGCCTGGGCGAGCGCCCTTCGAGCGTCCCCGAGATCCCCTACGAGGGCCAGCGCGGGCTGACCTCCCTTCCCGACGGGGCGGTCGTGGCTCTGGACGTGGATCAGGAGGGCCGCCTCGCGCTCGTCTCTGCCCAGGGCGGGCGCGTCGTGCTCTGGAACCTGGAGACCGGCCAGCGGATGCGCCTCTTCGGCGCCGAGGGCGCCTCGTCCCTGCCCGCGCGCTTCAGCCCGGAGGGGCGCACCGCGCTGACGATCTCCGGCGGCACCCTCTCGATCTGGGATCTGGCCACCGGCTCGGTCTGGTGGCGCGCGAACGCAGGCCCGAACCCGACGGCCTGGGGGGTGAGCGCCGACGGCCGGCGCGCGGCGGTCGGCGACGCCTCGGGCGCTCTGCGCCAGATCCAGATCGGCGCCCAGGTCAGAGCCTCGACGTCCATGCACCAGCATGAGGGCGCCGTGGTGGCCCTGGCCTACAGCCCAGACGGTGCTCGCCTCCTGTCCGCCGGGGCCGATGGCAGAGTCTTCATCCTCGACGCCGAGTCCGGGGCGAGGCAGGTCGAGCTCGAAGGGATCTCAGGGGCAGCCCGGCGAGTGCGGTGGGGGCCCGAGGGCGAACGGGTGGCGGTCTGGCGAGCCGGCGGGCGGCTGACGATCCACGACACCCAGACCGGCGCGCGCCGCTTCGAGCTCTCCCTGGAGGACGACGAGGGCGTCGACCCCGCGCTGCTGGATCTCGACGGCCGCGACCTCGTGGCCGTGACCCAGGCAGCGCGCGTGGTGCGCTGGTCGATAGACGGCGGCGTGCCGACCCTCGACGTGCGCCGTGGCAACAACGACGTGATCTCCGCCGCGGCCCTCGCGCGCCAGGACCGCCTGCTGGTCTTCAAGCGGTGGAGGCCCTCGTGGCTGAGCGCGAAGACGGCCGAGCTGCTCCCCGATCCCCACCCGCCGGCCTCCCGCGCCATCCTGGCGGTGGACTGGGGGCGGGGCGACAACAAGGTCTCCATCATCCGGGACGGGCGAGAGGCGGAGGCGTTGACCTTCGATCCGCTGACCGGCGCGCTCCTCGGCCGGCGAGCCGTCGAGGGCGGCGAGGGCGCGCGCTTCGCCTTTGGAGGCCACGGGCAGGCCGTGCTCAACGCCAGCGCCTCGGGCTTCATCTCGCTCCAGGACGTGACCGAGGGCCGCGAGAAGCTCACCTTCGAGCGCCGCCTGCTGGCCTCTCCCAAGGCCACGCGGATCGAGCCCGCGGGCTCAGGGCAGGGGAGGGACGCTCAGGGCCCCAGGGCCCCTCGGCGCGTCGCCTCGGGGGTGGGGGCGGAGATCGTGATCTGGGATCTGGACGACGGGAGCCTGATCAGGACCATCAGCGGCCACGGCGGCGACGTGACGGCGCTCCTGTGGGCGCCCTCCGGTCGCCTCATCTCGGGAGGCGCAGGGGGGCAGGTGCGGGTCCATGATGCGCAAAATGGCGGATTTATTCGATCTTTTGAGTCTCACGAGGGCGCGGTGCGCGGCCTGGAGCTTGGGGCATCGGGTCGGGTGGTCACGGCGGGGGCGGCCGGCTCCGTCAAGGTCCACGATCTGGACTCAGGCCGGGTCCTTCACCGCTTCGAAGGGCCGCCGATCGCGTCCATGCGCCTGGATCCCGGAGGCCGCTTTGCCCTGGTGAACCTGGAGGGGGGGCGCCCAGGCAGGCTGTGGGATGTCGTCCGGGGTCAGGAGGTGGAGGACTTCCGGGCCGAGTCGGACGAGTTCGCCGCGGCGGCCGGGGTGGGCGACGCGCCGTCAGGCGCCTCGCCGGCTGGGCGCGCGCTGAGCCCGGATGGGCGGCGCGCGCTCTCGTTCAACGGCGCGCAGGATCTCCTGCTGCTCGACGCGGCCAGCGGCGAGACGATCTGGAGCGTCGACGGTCGGGCGCGCCTCTTCGGGGGAGAGGCCGCGAGTCGGCCCTCGGCGGCCTTCTCGCCGGACGGGCGGTCCATCTTTGTCCGGACAGGCCGCAGCGTCACCCAGCTCGACCCGCAATCCGGGCGCGTCCTCAAGCAGGTCGAGCTCGACGGTCGGGTCACGGGCATGGCCGCGGTCTTTGATCCCACGGGGCGCATGATGGCGGCGAACCGCTGGGATGGCGCCATCACCCTCTGGGATCTGCACCGCGGCGCGCGCCCAAGGCGCCTCGGCGCGCGGCGCGGGGTGGTCGAGGCGGTCGCCTTTGACCCCAGGGGCCGAGTCGTGGCCTCCGCCGGCCAGGACCCCGCCATCCAACTCCACGACGTCGCCTCGGGGCGCCTGGTCCGGACGCTCAAGGGCCACGGCATTACGGTCACGGCGCTGACCTTCGACCCGATGGGCCGCTGGCTGCTGTCGAGGGACATCACGGGCCGCCACATCCTGTGGTCGCTGGACACCGGCGCCCTCGTCGAGCTCGCTCGCGGCGGCCTTGACGAGGGCGCCGAGGCCGTCTTCAGCGCCGACGGGTGCGCGGCGGCGACCTCTTTCCGCAATGCCGTCCGCGTCTGGCGGCTGCGCCCTGATTGCAGCGTCCCCTCACCCCAGGGCGGCGGCGTCCACTCCTGGGCCACCAGCCCCTTGAGCGCGCCGGTGATCGGGATGGCCTTCACCGAGGACGGGCGGCACCTCCTCGTCGAGGACGCGGCGGGCACGCGCACCGTCCAGGACGTCGCCTGGATGAGGGAGGCGTCGAGCTATCAGCGGGGCCACAGGGCGCGCTTGACCGCGGTGGCCTTGAGCAAGGACGGGGGGAGGGCGGCGACGCTCGATGAGCAAGGTCGCGCGGTGCTCTGGGACGCGACGACGGGGGCTCAGATCAAGGCGCTGGCTGGCCTGGGGCCGAGCGCCCGCGCGGCGCTGGCCTTCAGCCCGGACGGGCTCAGGCTCATGGCGGCCTCGCGGGCCGCGCTCCACATGTGGGAGATCCCCTCGGGGCGCTTCGTGCCGGCCATGGCCCAGGCGCCGGCGCTGGTGGAGTCCTTGCGCTTTACGGACGACGGCAGCCGCTTCATGATCGCCGACGCGCGCGGGGGCTTCTCGGTCTGGGCGCTGGGGCATCGGGCCGTCGAGCGGGTCCTGGATCAGCCGACGGCGCCGGGCACGGTCATCGCCACGGGCGGCGCGCACCTCCAACTCCTGACCGGCGACGCGGAGGGCCATGTCCAGCTCTGGAACATCCACCAGCGCGGCAAGCCGAGCCTGATCGAGCGCCGGGCGTCGGCCTCGATTACGGCCTTGTCGTTGAGCCCGGACGGGCGCATGGCGGTGGTGGGGGACGCGCTCGGCGCGCTGCGCCTTTGGCACCTGCCCTCGCGCTCGGCCTACGACTGGGCGACGGAGGAGGGCCAGTGGCTCTACCTGTCGCCCAAGGGGGTCTTCAACGCCTCGGAGGAGGGCGCGCGGCTCGGGGTGATCCTGGCGGGGCTGTCCACCGTCGAGCTCGACCAGCTCTCGCTGACCCACCAGCGGCCGCGGCTCATCGCCGAGGCGCTCGGGGAGACCGATCCCGATCTCCTGCGGCGGCTCGACGAGCCGCTGGCGCGGCGGCGGGCGGCGACGGGCCTGGATCTGGCGCCGCCCTCGCTCGGCATCGATCCGCCCCACGCCCGGCCGCTGGACGTGACGATCCTCGACAAGGAGCGCGCGCTGGTCGAGATCGAGCTCCACAGCGCGCGAGGGCTCGCGGGCTTCTCGGTGCACGCCGAGGGCGCGCCGCCGAGCTTCATCCCCACCTCGGGCAACCGGGTCGTCACCTCGATCACGGTCCCGCTCCCCAGGCCTCTTCAAGCCCTGGAGCTTGTCGCCATCGATGTCCAGGGGCAACGCTCTGGCCGGCTTCGGATCCCCATCGAGGCGAGCCCTTGAGGCAGATTGCCCTTGACACCGGCGAAGCGGTGACCTTCATTGATGAGATCGGGGCGCGCGCGCGAGCTGCGGCGCGCTGACTTGAGCGCAAGGAGACAGAAGCATGTCCATCACCATGACCACCTCGGCGACCCGCCAGATCCAGTCGATGCTCGCGACCAACAACCTGTCCGAGGCGCACGTGGTCCGGCTTGGGGTGACGGCCGGAGGGTGCTCAGGCTACTCCTACCTGCTCGACATCACCGACGAGATCCACGCCAACGACCGCATCTTCGCCTCCGGAGGCGTCCAGATCGTCTGCGACCCCAAGAGCTACCTCTACGTCAAGGGGACCGAGATCGACTACGAGGACTCCCTGATGGGGGGCGGCTTCAAGTTCGGCAACCCGAACGTCAAGCGCTCGTGCGGCTGCGGGACGAGCTTCCAGGCCTAGCCAGCACACTCGATCCCGGCCGCGCTCAGCCCGCCCTCTCGGCCTCGCCCTGATCCCGACCCCACGTCGAACCGCCCCACGCTCCTCGCACCGCCCCCCTCCGGGGGACGGGCTCGTCGGGTGGGGCTAGAAATCCAGGGTGGGCTGCGACCGAGAGGTCGCAGGCCAGCGGGCGGCCCAGATCGACACCAGGGTGGGTAAAAATCCCAATCTACAGGCCCACTTCAGAGCGGTGATCCGGCCCGGCGATCCTCTGGCGCCCGTGCGCTGGCCTGCGCCCATCGGGCGCAGCCCCCCCGCGCATCCAAGCCCCACCCGACGAGCCCGTCCCCGGAGGGGGCGGTGCGAGGAGCGTGGGGCGGTGCGATCGTGACTTCACCGAGCCAACCTGCCCGCGCCGCCCCGCTCGTCGAGGGCGAATCGGCGTCGGCGTCTTGCGTCAGAGGCTCCGGATGTGCTTATTCCCTTCGCTCGCGACCCACGGATTCAGCAGGAGCACAAGCGATGGCCGGAAAGCAGCAGCAGACAGCGATCACCCCCACCCGCGCCGAGAACTACCCCGAGTGGTACCAGCAGGTCGTCAAGGAGGCCAACCTGGCCGAGTCCTCCCCGGTGCGCGGCTGCATGGTCATCAAGCCCAACGGCTACGCGATCTGGGAGAACATGCAGGCCGATCTGAACCGGCGCTTCAAGGAGACCGGCCACGTCAACGCCTACTTCCCCCTCTTCATCCCGATGAGCTTTCTGGAGAAGGAGGCCGAGCACGTCGAGGGCTTCGCCAAGGAGTGCGCCGTCGTCACGCACCACCGCCTTGAGCCCGGACCCGACGGCGGCCTCGTCCCGGCCGGCAAGCTCGAAGAGCCCCTCGTCGTGCGCCCCACCAGCGAGACGATCATCGGCGCGATGTTCTCCAAGTGGGTCCAGTCCTACCGGGATCTGCCCATCCTCATGAACCAGTGGGCCAACGTCGTGCGCTGGGAGCTGCGCACGCGCCTCTTCCTGCGCACCACCGAGTTCCTCTGGCAGGAGGGGCACACCGCCCACGCCACCGCCGAGGAGGCCCTCGTCGAGACGCGCCAGATGCTCGACGTCTACCGCGACTTCGCCCACGAGATCATGGCCATGCCCGTGATCCAGGGCGCCAAGACGGTCGCCGAGCGCTTCCCCGGCGCGGTCGACACCATGGCCATCGAGGCGCTCATGCAGGACGGCAAGGCCCTCCAGGCCGGCACCTCCCACTTCCTCGGCCAGAACTTCTCCAAGGCGCAGAGCATCCGCTTCCTCGACGACCAGGGCGAGCACCAGTTCGCCTGGACCACCTCCTGGGGCGTCTCCACCCGCCTGATCGGCGCGCTGCTGATGACCCACAGCGACGACGACGGCCTCGTCCTGCCCCCCCGGCTGGCCCCCACCCACGTCGTCGTCCTGCCCATCTACCGCGACGACCAGGAGCGCGCCCTGGTCCTGGACTACTGCAAGTCCCTCGTCGCCGAGGTCAGCCGCCGCCCCTACCACGAGGGCCGCATCAGCATCAGGATCGACGACAAGGACGAGCGCAGCAGCAACAAGGTCTGGCGCTACATCAAGGAGGGCACCCCCATCCGCCTTGAGATCGGACCCCGCGACGTCGCCGCCGATGTCGTCTTCATGGGCCGCCGCGACAAGTCCCCCCGCGACAAGGGCAATGTCCCTCGCCAGCAGTTCATCGACACCGTCGCCGACATCCTCGACGAGATGCAGGCCGCCCTCTTGGAGCGCGCGCTCGCCTTCCGCCAGGCCCACACCTTCCAGATCGACAGCCGCGAGGCCTTCGACGCCTTCTTCGCCTCCGACGACGCCTCCGGCTTCGTCCTCTGCCACGCCGCCGACGACCCCGCCTACGAGGAGCACCTCAAGTCCCTCAAGGTCACCGCGCGCTGCATCCCCTTCGAGGACAACGAGGCCCTGGCCCCCTGCATCTTCACCGGCGCCCCCGGCTGCCGCAAGATCCTCTTCGCCAAGGCCTACTGAGCCAGGCCACCATCGCCGCCCTCAGCTCCGCCGACCCCGCTCTCTCCCCCGAACTCGCCCATCGCCCGCCCCGCCAGCAGCAGCGCGGGCACCATCAAGGCCATCGTCAACAGGTTGACCTGGACGAGGTTGAACCACGCGCCGTGGATCGCCGTGATCGTCGAGTCGATCACCACCCAGGTCAGCAGCGAGGCCCACGAGGCCCTCAAGGCCCACCGCTCTCCCCGCGCCATCGGCCACCACGCCAGCGCACCCAGCAGCACGAACTGGCCCGAGATCGTCGCCCCGATCGGGCCGAACATGAAGACCTTGAAGGCCTCCATGTCCGCCGGGATCTCCCCCACGCCCCAGAAGCGCTCGGCCAGCGCCCCGTTGTACACCCCCATCACCGACGACCCGTTGCAGAAGGCCACAAAGGCCCCGACCAGCACGAAGAAGCCGCACAGGCCCGCCAACCCCTTGATCGCCGCCGAGCGCCGAGGCGCCGCGCCGCTCGACGCCCCGGCTGGCTCCAGCCGCCCCCGCGACAAGGCCAGCGGCAAGCCAAAGATCAACAAGGGCGCCAGGTTGATCATCCACACGTTGAACCACGCGCCCGCGATCGCCGAGGCGACCGAGTCCACCAGGAACCACGACAACAGCCCCCCCACGCTCGCCCCCCACGCCCACCGCTCCCCGCGCCTCAACGGCCCCCACACGACGTAAAGCGCCGCGACCCACTTGCCCGCGATCGTCCCCCCGAGCGGCCCGGCGGCGAAGCCGTAGAACTCCAGCGCGCTCGCAGGGATCGCGTCGACCCCCCAGAAGTGCCGCGCGATCTGGAGGTTGTAGGGCCAGAAGGCCCCGGTCGAGGCCCCCAGCGCCACGAACAGGCCGACCAGCGCGAACCACGCGCACGCTCCTGCCATCCATCGATGCAAGAACCCCGTCTTGATCATCCGCCCCTCCCACATCGCCGCGCTGTCTGCCGCGCCTGATATTGTCGACCCGTCCGTCGCGGGACGCCACCAAAAAGCCCTGCTCCCTGTGGGCGGGTGTGCGACAATGAGAAGGCTGGAGGGGATCGAGAAGCGGGAGCCCGACCTTGAGCGTCCAACAATCGGGGAGGATCAACCCGAGAGCCTTCGTCCTGACGATCGTCGGCCTCGTGGCGCTGTCGGACATCCTCACGGGGCTGGTCTGGCTGCTCAGCGCTGAACCCTGGACCTGGGCCGGGCACATGATCGCCTGGGCAGAGCTGCCCAACTCGGTGACGCTCGACCCCGCCCACGGCCGCTTCCTCAAGGGCGTCTACTTCCGGATGGGGGCCTACGCCTTCAACATGGGGGTGATCACGGCCTTCTGGGCCTGGTTCGCCCGCTCCAACCACGCCCTGTTGAGCCTCCTGCTGGTGATCTATTCGATCAACGGCCTGCTGATCCTGTACGCTGACTATGCCTTCCTGGCGGGCTCGGCCTACTTTCAGCTCAAGCTGGTCGGCGGGGCGGTCTGGTTGCTGGCCATCGTGGCGCACTTCCGAGCGCGCGGCCAGCGCCGAGGCGATGAGGATCAAGGCGCAGAGTGACTCGGAGGGTGAGCGGACGTGGAAGGTATCTTGATCGGAGGGTGCGTCTGTGTGCTCCTCGTGGTGGTGACCGTGGGCCTGGGGGCGCTCTTCTTCGAGCCCTTCGAGGGCGTCATCGAGCTGATCCTGGGCTTCCCTGAGATGCTGCGCGGCGTCAAGTCCACCGACAAGGACGTCGCCCCCCGCATGGAGATCGCCAAACAGCTCCGGTTCAAGGCCGCCGACAAGCAATACCGGACCCTCAAGGCGCGCAAGGGCGCGCTGAGCTGGACCCTGACCTGGGAACTCCGGGACGGCGAGGGACAGGGGCAACGGCAGGCCACGACGGCGCTGCGTTGCTCATCGGACAAGGGGGCGGCGCTGGGCGCCCTCGACATCCGCAGCGCCGCAGGGCTCGGCGCGCTGGGGCGCCTCTCTCCGTCAGAGATCAGCGCGCTGACCGAGCTGTGGAGCGTCGGCGACCGCCTCTTCGTCGAGGGCGACTCTCTGGTCTGGATCATCGACGGCGACAAGGTCTCCGAGGGCTTCCTGCGCGCCCGCCTCCGGGCGATGGAGGCCCTCGCGCGGCAGATGGCCGGCGTGGATCAAGACCGGCGTTCGAACTTCTAGGCCGCCTGGGCTCTTTCGGCGGTCCCCTCCAGGTCGCCGTCAGAAGGGCCCGGCAGGCGCGAGCTTCAAGGGCGTCGACCGGAATCTTCAGTCGGCGCACGAACTTCCAGAGCGTTGATCCCGATCGGGGCGGCGCCTGGGCTTTCAATCCACCGGGCCTGCTCCTGGACGGCGCTCAAGCTTTCAGCGCGCCGCCCGACGCGGGCAAAGAGGGGCAGAGGCGTTGATCTTCAGTGCGTTCGACATGAAGGCCCGCTTGAGCGGGCTGCTCCTGATCTGGGGGCTCTGCGGGTGCGCCTTTGACGCGGCCTCTCCCTCCGAGGGAGAGCCCGAGGACCCCCCCGGCTGCGGCGAGGCGCTTGAGGTCTGCAACGGGCTCGACGACGACTGCGACGACCTCATCGACGAGGATTGCGCCGAGTGCGCCCCGCGCCCCGAGGCTTGCAACGGGCTCGACGACGACTGCGATGATCTCATCGACGAGGGCGTGGCCTCCGCCGAGCCGCTCTTCAGAGACAGCGACGGCGACGGCTTCGGCGATCCCGCAGCCCCAGGCTCCTGCGCGGGAGAACCCGGCTTCGTCCCCCGCGCCGGCGATTGCGACGACGCCTCCTCCTCCACCTCGCCCGATGCCCCGGAGCTCTGCAATGGGATCGACGACGACTGCGACGGCCAGATCGACGACGCGCCGCAGGACTGCGCGCTCCCGAGGGCCGAATCCCTATGCGTTGAGGGGGCTTGCGAGATAAGCGCGTGCGCCGAAGGCGCGCTCGACTGCGACGGCGTGCCCGACAACGGCTGCGAGGCCGAGATCGACTCCGTCCAGCATTGCGGCGCTTGCGGGCTGGCCTGCCTCAACCCCTTCGGCGAGACCTCCTGCCTGGAGGGCGCCTGCGTCCCGGTCTGCGATCCCGGCAGCCGCGACGAGGACGGCGACGCCAACAACGGCTGCGAGCAGATTGAGCTCACCGGGGAGCTCTGCGGCCGGGGTTACGTGTTCGACGACTCCGTGACCGTGATCCTCAAGGACGTCGAGGTATGCCCCCACGACGGCCAGGATGAGGAGACCGGCGTCCTCGGAGTCCGCGCGGGCGAGATCCGGGTCGAGGGCCTGCTCGACGCCTCGGGGCGCGGGTTCGCGGGCGGCGGCGGCGGCG